>LSQX01115677.1_pt1 | contig 21020 bp, 22 predicted proteins | sample 654561 | NCBI WGS metagenome assembly LSQX01 (sample SAMN04489861, study PRJNA283612) | anaerobic digester metagenome | isolation source: 4 biogas reactors fed with cattle manure at either 37C or 55C with and... | place: Denmark: Kongens Lyngby | collected 2014 | reverse complement strand
ATCCGTGAGTTCATGGACCGCTCCATACAGACCGCCCGGGAGTACGGTTTTGTGACGACGATCCTGGGGCGTAGGCGACCTATCCCCGATATAAACTCCAGGATACGCGCAAGGCGGGGTTTTGCCGAGCGCACGGCCATCAACACGCCCATTCAGGGGAGCGCCGCCGACATAATAAAGCTGACGATGGTCCGCATCTACAGGCGACTTAAGGAAGAAGGCCTGCGTTCCAGGCTCATATTACAGGTCCACGACGAGCTCATTTTCGAAATCGCCCCTCAAGAAGAAGCCGTCATGCGAGAGCTTGTAAGGAGCGAGATGGAAGGTGTCATCAACCTCAAAGTCCCGCTCAAGGTCGAGATCGACGTAGGGAAGAGCTGGTTCGATGTGTGACATCTACTCTGGCACGCGCAGGAAAAACTCTCTTGAGAGACATGGCCCGAGAGGAACCTCAAGTGGCCGGGAATCCGCCGGGATTCAGGATGACGCCGGAAAGAGTGGTCCGGTGCGCAAGTGGCCGGGCATCTATGTCATAGGACTTACCGGAGGGATTGCCTCAGGCAAGAGCACCGTGTCTGAGACCCTCCGCGAGTTCGGGGCCCGGATTATAGACGCCGACACTATAACTAGGGAGATCCAGTCCCCCGGGTCAGACGCGCTCCGCGAGATACGAGAAATGTTTGGCGACCGCGTCATCGCGCCCGATGGGACACTGATAAGGCGCGAGCTGGGGCGCATCGTGTTTTCCTCAGAGAAGGCTCGCAATACCTTGAACTCAATCATCCACCCGAGGGTCATCGACCGGACGAAAGAAATCCTACGGGATCTCTCCGAGTCTGCCCCTCGCGAAGGTCCCGTTCCCATAGCTGTCGTGGATGCGCCTCTCTTGCTTGAGGCCGGAGTCGACGCCGTGGTTGACGAAGTGTGGGTAGTCGCTCTTCCTCGCGAACAGCAAGCCGAGCGCCTCATGAAGAGGGAAGGCTACAGCCGAGAGGAGGCCTTCTCGAGGATTGACTCACAGATGCCTCTCGAAGAGAAAGAAAAGCGCGCCGATTATGTCATAGACAACAGCGGTACGCCAGAAGAAACGAGAGAACAAGTGTTCACATTATGGAGCTCTCTTGAGAGGAGATTGTCGTCCGCGCCCAGAAATGATCCAGCCTGAGAGAAGGCTTTAGAAAGGACTGGATGAACATGGGAGACGGCGACGCGATTTCTGCAATTTCTGAACTTACTTCGAGCTCTCTGGAAAAACTGTCTGTGGCACCCCTTGCCATAGTGGATTTCTGGGCTCCCTGGTGCGGGCCTTGCAGGCGGCTCGCGCCCGTTTTCGAGGAAGTCGCGAAAGAAGTGACGGAGAAGTACGGCGGCCGGGTGAAGTTCTTCAAGGTCAATGTGGATGACGAGGGAGCGTTGGCCCAGAGGCACGGCATCATGACCATACCTACGCTGATTGCTTTTGCCGGTGGAAAACCGGTCGAAAAACGTGCAGGAGGGACCAAGGGAGACCTCGTGCGCTGGATTGACAAGCTGGCGCTGGGTCTGGGAATTGCTTAGATCTCATACTCATGTTGGAGGCGTTATGGATGCCTGAAGTCAGGATTATTGACCTACGTTCAGATACGGTCACAAGACCCACAGAAGAGATGCGTGAGGCGATGTATCGCGCCGAAGTAGGTGACGACGTATACGGAGATGATCCTACGGTAAACAAACTGGAAGAGATCGCTGCCGAGAAGGTGGGCAAGGAAGCCGCCGTATACGTGCCTACCGGGACCATGGGAAACCAGACGGCAATCATGGCCTGGACTTCCCGGGGCGACGAGATCATCGTTGAAGAGCAGGCCCACATCTACATGTACGAAGTCGGGGGCCCTGCCGTTTTGTCCGGAGTGCAGGTTAGGCCCGTTCGCGGGCGACTTGGCATCATGGACCCTGCCGAAGTAAAGGCGGCCATTAGAGCCGAGAATATCCACTTCCCCAAGACCACCCTCGTCTGTATCGAGAATACACACAACCGGTCCGGCGGGTGCATCGTCCCGCTCGACAACATGAAGGCCATATACGAAGTTGCCCATGAGGGTGGAGCCAAGGTCCACCTTGACGGTGCCCGAGTCTTTAATGCCGCCGTCGGCCTTGGGGTTCACGTGAAAGAGATAACCAAATACGCCGATTCGGTGCAGTTCTGCCTGTCCAAGGGCCTCGGTGCGCCGATGGGTTCCATAGTAGCGGGCCCCAAGGATTTCGCCGACCGCGTCCGCAAGTACCGGAAGCTCCTGGGCGGCGGGATGAGGCAGGTCGGAGTCGTTGCTGCGGCAGGTATAGTTGCCCTCACCAAGATGGTGGACCGGCTTGCGGAAGACCACGCCAACGCCAAGAGGCTCGCTGAAGGCATAAACCAGATCCCTGGCCTGACGGTGGAGATGGAGACCGTGCAGACCAATATGGTAGCCGTCCATACCAGGGGTCTCGCGATGGATGGCCCTGACTTCCAGAGGCTCATGAAGTCCTACGGTGTGTTGTTCAACGCCGACCTGCCGTACAGGGTTAGGATGGTCACCCACAACGATGTGACAGCCGCCGACATAGATGAGGCCCTTCAGCGCATCGTCGAAGCAATAAGGAACAGGTAGACCAAGGGACGGTTCCTGAAGGACCGTGCAACCGGAGAACGGTTGACTGAAGGAACGGTTAACTGGAGGAACGGGTAACTGGACAAGAAGAGCAAGGTGGACTACATGAGCCAGATGGGGTTATTCGGGAAGGTCGAGGAAGACCGGCGATCCAGGTGCCCTTCGGGCTCCAAGGGCATTGGACGACGCCCGGAGACGGGTGAAGCCGGCGAGGAGGTTTCCGACCTTCTGGTCATCCCGCCCGACGCGCCTCTGGCTCTGCGCATGACTCCTCGCTCTTTCGACGAGTTCGTCGGCCAAGAAGAAATCGTCGGCCCCGGCAAGGCCCTCAGAAAAGCCATTGAAGGAGACAGAATACCCTCCATGCTCTTCTGGGGGCCGCCGGGGACGGGTAAGACCTGCCTGGCGAGGCTCGTCGCCATGAAGACGAAGTCGGTGTTCAGGGAGCTTTCGGCCGTTACCTCCGGAGTCCAGGACGTGAGAAATGTCGTCGCGGAAGCCCGGAAGAACAGGGAGCGGGGGCAAAGGACCATTCTCTTCCTGGACGAAATCCATCGCTTCAACAAGGCCCAGCAAGATGCCCTTCTGCCTCATGTCGAGAAAGGTACCATCGCCCTAATCGGGGCAACCACCGAAAACCCCTACTTCGCGGTGAACCCAGCCCTTCTATCCAGGATGCAGGTTTTCTCCTTCAAGCACCTTGAGCCACACCACATTGAGGAAATAGTCAAGCGGGCCGCGGATGACCGGGAGCGAGGGGTGACCGCAGGCGGCGGAGCTCGCGAGATGGCCGAGAAGGTCGAGAAGGTCGAGAAGGCCGAGAAGGCCGAGAGGGACGGGAAGGACGAGAAAGACGAGAGGCACGACAAGGACGAGAGGGACGAGAAGGATGCGAATAGCAAGAACAGGCAAGACGGCGAGATCCAACTTGCCCCTGGGGTCCTCGAGCATATAGTGAGCTTCTCCAAAGGGGACGCCCGCGTGGCTTTGAACCTCCTTGAAGCTTTGTACAACGTCTCCAAGGCTCAAGATGGAGGAGACGGGAAGGTAGTCCTCAAGCTGGAGAGGGCCCTTGAGATAACTCAGAGCCCCCGGCTTTTCTACGACAAACTCGGCGACCAACATTACGATGTCATTTCCGCTTTCATAAAGAGCATGAGAGGCAGCGATCCGGATGCCACGATCTATTGGTTGGCCCGCATGCTTGAGGCAGGAGAAGACCCGAGGTTTGTAGCCCGGCGAATAGTGATCTGTGCCTCTGAGGATGTAGGGCTTGCAGACCCCATGGCGCTTCTCGTCGCCGAATCGGCTTTCAGGGCATCGGAGCATATAGGGATGCCCGAGGCGAGGATCATCCTGGCCCATGCGGCCCTGTACGTTGCCCTCGCCCCAAAGTCCAATTCGGCTTATTCTGCAATTGATTCCGCCATAAGAACGGTGCGCGAGAAACCTGCTTACCCCGTCCCGCCCCACCTGAGAGGAACCGGATATTCAGGCGCCCGGAAGCTGGGCCACGGAGTTGACTACAATTACGCCCACGATTACCCCGGCCATCGGGTAGAACAAAGGTACCTACCGGACGAGCTCAAAGGCACGACCTTCTACGTGAAAGGCGAGCACGATATCGAAAACCGGGGGAAGCGTCAAGAGTAGTAGCCGGGTTTTTGTAGGGGTCGGGGAAAGGTATCGCTTTCTTCTCTTTCGGGCAGAATCCAACTCGGGGAGGCGTTGGCATTTGATCTGCCCGAAATGCCGGTCCAGAGCGACCGGGAAAATCGGTCAAAACCAGTACTATTGCTGGGACTGCAGCATTGAGTTTGTCCCTACCGGCGATGGTTTCAGGATGTACCGCCTGGAGCCCGACGGCACCACGGTCTTGGACTCGCTGGAGGCTGCTATTCCGGGTGACCAAGTGGGCGAAGGGGTGCTCACCCATCGTGTCATTGACGGAAAGGGACCGGGAGAAACTGAAGAGGTAGGGGGCGCCGGACAAATCCCGCACCTTAACGACAAAGGTCCGGCGTAGACGCAGCTGTTCGCAGGGGAGGGACAGAGACTCATGAAAAACCGCTCTTTCTGGGATGGCTTGGCAATGGGAACCGCAGCAGGGCTTATGCTCGGCATGGTGATGCTCATGAGTAGGAGGCGCGAGCCTACTCCTATGGAGCGTACCAGGATGGTTGTCGGGCGCACCGCAAGGCAGGCCGTAAGGCGAGCTCGCGGCGTCATCGGCGATATGGCGGGAAAGTTCTCTGACTAATCCTAAGGCCTTGAAAAGGGCACTCATGAGTGCCCTTTTCCTTTCCCTCGGCGCGCTTTTCCTCTATGCGGTCCGGCAGGTCCTATCACCTTTCATCATAGCGGCCTTTCTGAGCTACATCCTGGAGCCGGTCGTGAGCGCCGTGCAGGGGATGGGCATCTCCCGAACGCGGAGCATACTGCTCATTTACTTGCTGCTCGCATGCCTCTTGGGGCTGCTTGTCGTCTACTTCATCCCGGCTTTCGTGAAAGACATCCAGGGGCTTGCGGGCCAAATCCCAAGAGTTATCGGTCTCGTCCAAGCCTATGCCCTGAGCGCTAAAGAGATAGTCATAAAGTACAACCTTCCGGCGGGAATTGAGCGGGGTGTCATCAACTCGCTCCTCAAGGCCGAAGAGTTCCTGGGAAACCTGGGCAGCAACGCATTTGCCTACTTCCTGTCGTCGGCTACCGCGGTGTCTTACATAGTAGTGGCCCCCATTATTGCCTACTACATGCTGAGAGACCTGAACCAATGGCGTCGCAGGGCTCTCGTGGCCATGGCCCGGTATCCTTTGCCTTATGTCGACCTACTTACCGATATCGACCGGGTGATCACCGGTTTTGTGCGCGGCCAGACCATAGTGGCGGCCATCGTGGCCGTCTTGGTATCTGCGGCGGCTTACGTCCTCGGGTTGAAGTACGGGGTAGTGCTCGGACTTGTGGCCGGGCTCGGAGAGTTTGTGCCCATTTTCGGCCCACTCTTTGCATCCATCCCAGTCGTCCTCACAGGGCTTATGAAGTCATTCTCTACCGGCGTCTGGGCGCTTGTGATCGTAGTGGTGATCCAGTGGTTTGACGCCAACATAGTGGTGCCCAGGGTTACCGGGACTCGCGTAGGGCTCCATCCCCTATGGATCCTTTTCTCCCTCATGGCGAGCGGGAAGCTCTTGGGTTTCTGGGGCCTGTTTCTCGGCGTCCCCATAGCAGGAGTGCTGGCCACCTTTTTCCGGTTCCTTAGAGCCCTCTACTCCCGAGAAGCATGAAGTACCCGGAGGATTTGGCCGGGCTAAGGAGAAGCCTTCTCTTGGAGGGGATGGAAATGGCGCCTTATATTGGAGTCATTGGAGCAGGCACCATGGGGAGAGGAATTGCCGAAACGGCATTGGTCTCCGGATTTTCCGTTATCCTACTGGACACATCGGAGGAATTGGCCCTAAGAGGCGTTTCGGCCATTAAGAAAAGCCTTGAGCGAGGAGTCGAGAAAGGTAGGATAACCGCCGAGTCCATGGAGGAGATGATGGGCCGGCTTACATCCGGAGAGGACTACTCGCTACTTAAGGACTGCGGTATGGTCATAGAGGCCGTCTATGAAGACTTGGAAGTGAAGAGTTCGGTCCTTTCGGCCGTCTCACGCGTTGTTTCACCGGACGCTCTCATTGGGACCAATACTTCGTCTCTGTCGGTTTCGAAGATGGCCGGGGCCGTCGTCACTCCTGAGCGGTTTGTGGGAATCCACTTCTTCAATCCCGTGCCCGTCATGAAACTGGTTGAGATCGTTCCCGGCGAGGGCACTTCCGAAACCACCCTGGAGCGTGCCAGGGAGCTCGCCCGGTCAATGGGGAAGACGCCTGTTATGGTCAAAGAGTCTCCCGGATTTGTGGTAAACAGGCTCCTGTGCCCTCTCATGAATGAGGCTGCTTACTTGCTGATGGAGGGCGTGGCCACGGCCGAGGACATAGACACAGCCATGAAACTCGGTGCAAATCACCCCATAGGCCCCCTAGCGCTGGCCGATTTGGTGGGCATAGACGTCTTGTTGGCCATCATGGAGGTCCTTCATTCCGAGATGGGCGACGATAAGTACAAGCCTTGCCCGCTGCTTCGCGAGATGGTGGAGAAAGGCCATCTCGGAAGGAAGTCCGGACAAGGCTTCTTCTCATACGCAAGGTAGGGAGCGCCTAGAGCTTATAACCGATCTTTCTTAGGAATGAACGGCGCCACTCGATACCTTCGGGGCCCTCGACTCCTTTGGGCGGATAGCCGTCGATCACGCCCATGATGCCCCTTCCTTGCTCGGATTTGGCTACCACTACCTGAACGGGATTTGCCGTCGCGCAGAAGATGGAGCAAACCTCGGGTACGGCCTGGATATTTCGGAGCACGTTGATGGGGAAGCCGTTTTCCATGAAGATAAAGAACGCATGCCCCGTCCCAAGTGCCAGGGCGTTCTTCTTGGCCAGCTCTATGAGCTTTTCGTCATTACCGGTGGCTCTTACCAGGCACTCTCCGCTGGCTTCCAGGAACGAAATACCGAACTTGATCCCGCCTCCGGCGTTGGCCATCGCCTCGTGGAGATCTTCCACCGTCTTAATGAAATGTGATTGGCCGATTATTACGTTCAAGTTCTCCGGTTTTTCGATCTTCACGAGTTCGAATTCCAAAGACATGCCTCTTGCCTCCTTATGCTTGAGATCCCCGTTGGAATTCAGGGGGCTCCTCGCTATTTCCTTCATGGAGCTTTGGTCCGACGTAAAGGGAGGAGACCAAGGAGGCCTGTAGCGGGTCTGCCGTAAGGAGCGTGGCCCCTCTTTGTCTGGAAAGCACCACCGCGGATGAGGCCTGCGCCCTGAGGTCGGGGCATTCGGCGAGCACCCTGGCGGCGAGCATGGCCAGGTCTTGAGTGAGCGGTTCTACCGAGACAGGAAGCTGGTCAATGAGCGACGCCAGTTCCTCCAGGGATGAAGCCGCTCTTGTGGCGCTGGCCGCATATACCTCGAGGAGTCCGTCTCCCGTTATCTCTACTTGAGTACCGCATTCTTCGCACTGCTTAAGAACACGTTGGACGAGAGCGCCGCCGCTTTCGCCCTCCAAGAATGCGAGGAGCGCGCTGGAATCCATGACAAACGCTGTCTCCTTTCCCGGTTCAGGCACTTCCGGGGGCCCCTTCCTTCATGTCGCCGGTCTCACTCCTCACCCTTTCTCGCCTAAAGAACCCGAGGCCGGCCGATACAGGATCCTCGACCTCGGGCACGAGGACGATTTTCCCGTCTCCTTCGTAGACCCTTAAGTGTGTCCCGGCTTTGAGAGAGAGCCTTCGCCGCACTTCGGCGGGGATGACGATCTGGCCTTTGGCCGACATTGTCACCTTGAGCAAGTCAGGGATTCGCCTCCTTTACGTTGCGTGGGAAACTCCTTCTAAGTATCTGCAACGCCCGCCGGTATAGCCGCCCCGGGTTTGTAAACCGGGCGGAGCCGTGCACATACGTGTAAATTGGCCCGAACAGACGCAATATGACTCGTGCGACGGTTGAATTCCGGGCTTTCTAATCAGAAGATATCCCTAGAGAAGTGATAAGGATTTTGTGGGGGGGTTAGATGATGGCTGAGCACAACGTCAAGGTTTATTCAACGCCCAGCTGCCCGTGGTGTGTAAGGGCAAAGGCATATCTCGAGGAGAATGGGATACCGTTTACCGATGTAGACGTCTCCAAAGACGTGGCGGCTGCACGGGAGATGGTGAAGATTTCGGGCCAAATGGGGGTCCCGGTTATCACGATCGACGGAAATGTAGTGGTGGGTTTCGACAAGAAGCGGATCGACGAGCTTCTAGGTCTATAGACATTCGGTCAAGGTAATCGCCCGGTCTTACCTTGACATCCTCTCTATCCGGACGAGAGGGCCCCGGGGTGGGTCCTCTCGTCTTGTACTTCTATTTGGCGTATAATTCAGTAGGCGAAATAACTGCAAAACCCTGATCGAGGTAATCAAAGAACGCAAAGCCTGCCCGAGGGGCGGGGAATGCAATGGGCGGAGGTGGCTTCTTGGGAGGGGTCATACCGGAGCCGGAGGCAAAACAATCTGGGCGAGAAAAACTCAAGTCGTATCCGGAATCCAGAAAAGAACGGGAGTCTCAACATCAATCGGCTCTTACCCGCTTAACCGGGTGGCTTTTCGGCGCCGATGCTCAGTCACGCTTGATCTTGGCCCGAACTTGGGCGCTTGCCTGGCCTGTAGTACTTGAGCAGGCGCTGGCCATGGTAGGGCAAGTAGTGGATATGGCGATGCTCGGACGGCTCGGCAAGGAGGCCGTGGCTGCAGTCGGACTCAGCATGCAGCCTTTTCGACTCATACAGGCGACCTTCATGGGGCTGTCAGTGGGCACAACCGCCCTGGTTGCGCGCGCCACCGGTGCGGGAAACCGGGAAGAGGCAGGTCAGGTGGCAGGGCAGTCCATCATCATCGCCCTGCTTTTCGGGTTGGCCATAAGCATCATAGGTGTGATAAACGCAGACTGGGTCATCACCTTCATGAAGGCTGAGGAGCCCGTGCGTGTGGTCGGCAGGGAGTACGTCAGGATGATGATGCCCGGCATGCTCCTCTTCTTTGTCTTTACCATATCTACAGGGGCTCTCCGGGGAGCAGGGGATACCAGGACTCCCATGATGATCAATGTGAGCCTCAATGCGATAAAGGTCCTCTGCAACTACTTGCTTATCTTTGGGAACCTGGGGTTTCCGGAGATGGGAGTTGCCGGAGCCGGGATATCCACAACCGTCTCCCGGTCACTGGGCGGGATCGCGATTTTGATAGCGCTCAGCCGGAAGAACAGTAAGTTGCCTGTCAACTGGAAGAGGGTGCTTTCTGGGTTCGACCTCAGGCTCTTCGGCCGGATACTGAACATCGGTGTACCGGCCATGGCGGAAAGGGTACTTACTTCATCGGGGCAGATCGCTTACGCCCGTCAGGTCGCGGGGCTGGGGACCGAGGCTTACGCCGCGCACTCCCTGGCGCTAAACGTCGAGTCTTTCTCATATATGCCCGGTATGGGTTTCGCGACGTCGGCCACGGCCCTCGTGGGCCAGAGACTGGGGGCGAAAGATCCGGAAGGTGCTGAAAAGAGCGCCATCATCGCAATGAAGATGGGCGTACTCACCATGGGCACGATGGGGGTCCTCTTCTTCCTGTTTCCGGCCCAGTTCTTGAGCATTTTCACAAACGACGCGGGCGTTATCGCGAGGGGTGTCCCCTTGGTGCGGATCGTGGCGTTTACACAGTTTCCGGAGGCATTGGGATTCGTGATCCCCGGTGCTTTGCGCGGGGCGGGAGACACCCGTATCGCAATGTATGTGACCGTAGCCGGCGTCTGGATCATGAGGCTGGGGCTCACTTACATCCTCATGAACGTCTTCAATGTCGGCCTCACAGCCGCTTGGTTCGCCATGTTCGCCGACTGGGTCCTGCGTTCGGCCCTCTACTGGGTGAGGCTCAAGCGAGGCAAATGGAAGGAGATCAAAGTCTAGAGACTGTACGAGATTTGTGGTACGATTTACTCAAACGGGGAGCCGCTTGGAAGCGGCTGAGAAAGGGCTTATAGCACCTGACCCTTGGAACCTGTGGGGTAATGCCCGCGTAGGGAAATCCGAGTCAGAACGCCCGCACTCCCGTGCGGGCTCTTTGTTGCCCTTCCCGGATCCGGAGGGAGTGTCAAGCAAGAATGCGCGACAGAAATGTAAAAATCTTGGTGGAAGGCGCCATGATGGTGGCCATTACGTTCGTCCTGCACCTTTTCAAGATCTACCAGGCGCCATACGGAGGCTCGGTTACACTTGGGAGCATGGTCCCGATCCTCTTGTTCGCTTTCCGCTACGGCGCGGGTCCCGGCATTTTGGTGGGCAGCGCCTACGGAATACTCGACTATATCGTCAATCCGTACTTCGTGCACCCGGCCCAGGTCATCCTGGACTATCCCCTCGCTTACGGGCTCTTGGGGCTCGCCGGGTTCTTTAGACGCAACATATATCTCGGTTCGGCCGTAGGGATCCTGGGGCGCCTGGTTTCCCACTTTATCTCGGGCGTCATCTTCTTTGCCCAGTACGCAGAGGGCAACGTGTACCTGTATTCGCTCGTGTACAATGCCCAGTACCTGGTCCCTGAACTCATCATCTCTCTCATAGTCCTCAGGTTTGCCCTGAGGCGTCTCTTGGAAGTCAAGGTGTAAGATAAAGAGCGGAGCGGGGGGCGGAGCGTTGGACGTAAACCTAAGTGGTGAGTACGCCGCGATTGTCGGCGGCGGAGACGTTTCGCCCCGTCTTACTGACCACTTGAAGAGGGCTTCCCTGGTGGTAGCCGCGGATTCGGGCGCGGAGTTCCTGCTCGCCCAAGGCATTAAGGTGGATGTCCTGGTGGGCGATTTTGACTCGTGCGACCCGGTCGCCCTTAAGGGGGTTACCGGTGCCGGATGCCGGGTGATTGAACTTCCGGTCAGGAAAGACGTCACGGATACGGAGGCGGCCCTAGAGTTTGTGCTGGCCGAAGGCTACCGGACCGCCCTAATGGCCGGTTCTATGGGAGGGAAGCGGGTAGACCACGAGATCGCCAACTTCTTTCTGGTCGAACGGTTTGCCCGTCGCGGGTTGGATGTCGTCCTCATATCGCCCCGTTCGGTTCTCTGCCACGTAAGCGGCCCCGGCTACATGGGCATTGGCGAGAGGGCGCTTACCGGACAGAGAGGCGACTGGGTGTCCCTCTTTCCGGTTACCGAGAAAGTAAGGGGAGTAACCATAGAAGGATTAGAGTACCCGCTTCATGACGCCGTCCTGGAGAGAGGGGCGACGCTGGGCGTGTCCAACAGGATGACCGGGAGTGACGCCCGCGTCGCCGTGTCGGAAGGCTTCTTGATGGTTGCCGTCACGAAGGAGTGAGGAGAACCCCTCTCCGTTTCGGTTGTGGTGGTCTCACGAGCCTATCAGCCAGATCTCGTCTTGAGGATTCGACAGGAACTCGCATCCTGAGGAAGTCACCACAACATCATCTTCCAGACTCACGTAGCCTCTGGAGGTGTATATGCCCAACTCAAGCGTGAAGACATTTCCCTCTTCAACTACTCCGTATGGGCGATTCCCATATCGTGGCCAACGCGGTCCCAGCAAGGAGCCGCCGTCATGAGCCATCCTTCCGAGTTGATGCCCCAGAGCATGGTTGAACTCAGGATATCCTCTTGAGGTCAGGACATCTCGGGCTGCCTTGTCAACAACCCAGCCTTCTACACCTGGCTTGAGTATTCCGGCTGCGGCTTCTATGGCATCCTTTACTGTTGTGAAAGCGTCTTTCACATCCTTCGGAATCGTGTCGCCCCTGTCCCGGAAGTACCAGACCCGCTGCAAGTCGGCAGAATAGCCGTTCACCCGAGCTCCGAAGTCCACATGTAATACATCCCCGGGAGAGGCCACGCGGTTGCCGGGTCCTCCATGGCCCTGGTGTGAGCCCTGACCGATATCAACTCCAGGGTTGCCTTCCGCGGACCAGGCGTCCCCGTGGCCGCGCGAGACGAGCTCACGGCGTATGGCTTCGAAGACCTCCCTTTCGGTGCAACCGATCCTCAAGCTGCCGCACACCTTGCGCAGAATATCCTCTGTCTCCCGAATCGCTGTCTTTATCCTGCGTATCTCTTCGTTGGTCTTTCGACCCCGGAGCTTGGCGATGAGGTTTTCAGCAGATGTCAAGCGCTCGACATAGACGGTGTTTTTCAGATAGTCCTTCGTAAGTGAGAGGTAGAGCCCGAGGGTCAAACCGTCTGCAGTGTTATTTGATTGCGAGTAGTTAATGGCGATTGTCTTTGGATCGAGCTCGCTGATTGCGGTGAGGAGGACCGGGGCTATGTCTTGGTCATAACCGTGTACATCCGAGTATAGCCCGCGATTCCTTATGGACGCGGCATCGAGAGAACCCACAATGGCGATGGTCTTGCCGCTCTTATGTATTAGGAAGGCCGACTCCCATACTACGTGAGAGTCAATGATAAAAGGATGAACCGGATCCGCATGTTCCGCCGTTTCTCTAGTCAGGGTGAGCCATAGGTCTATTTCTTCTTCATGCATGATCTGCGCTGCCTGTAGTATCTTCTCTTTGCACAAGTCCTGGTCTTGTGTAACCATTTCAGACGAACCCTCCGATATGCTAAACTAGGTTGAAAATACGATACGTAATGTTGCACACGGTATTGAGTATACCATATGGTTAAGGTAAGGAAATCGCTGGGCCAACTGGTGCAGTAATATTCAGCAAAGGGGGAGCCTTGTTGAGGAAGGAGAAGCGGTTGGCGGGGCGGATATCTCGGTCTTCTCTTAGAGAGCAGATTCACGACTTGCTCTTGGAAGCGATAATCACGAGTGAGTATCCACCGGGAAGTACGATTTCCATTGATCAGATCGCGGAAGATTGTGGCGTTAGCGCGACACCGGTCAGGGAAGCGTTGGTAGCTCTTGAGGCTGTGGGGCTGGTCAAGCTTCTACCCAACAAGGGCGTCTACTTCAGCGACATTACCCAAGAAGATGTCGACTCGGTGTGGGAAGTCCGCAGAGTGTTGGAACCATATGCGGCGAAGTCTACCGTCCTAAACAACTGTCTGGATGGTAAAGATGAGATGGCTCTGCTTACGGAAGTCCATGACAAACTCCTAAGAGTCATGGAGGATCCAGACAATCTATCGGAATATATAGAATCTGACCTCCTGCTTCACAGGCTCTTGTTTGAACATCTTCCCAACAAGCTGCTGATAAGCATCCTAAGGCAAGTTAATGCCCAGTATGCCAGGATACGTTATGTCGCGGAAGGCAGCTCCACCAATGGGCGGACAGAGCTGGTGACGGAGGTAACGTCCGAGCACCTTCGAATCGTTCATGCCCTCATGGAAAAAGACGCTGACAGGGTAGAGGCAGAGGTGCTACAGCACCTATTGAACTCTGAGTCTCGCACTAGAAACTCCCTTTCCGCTAATTGACAATAAGTACTTTGAAACCAGAAGAAGCTCCCCAAGGGAGCTTCTTCCTTGCGATCTGTCTACTATACTACTAACCCCGTCGTACTCTCACCGGCCGGCGGATTGGTTCAAGCCCAAGACCTGTCCGGGTCTTTGTCCGTTGTGCTTGCCTTCCTCAACCACTAAGGTACCGTTTACAATGACGTTTTCGATACCCTTGGCGAACACGGTGGGCACAGTGTCGCCGTATTCCAGGACTTCGCTGATCTCATCGTAGTCGAATACCACCACGTCCGCCTTGAAGCCGGGCCGGAGGACACCCCGGTCGTACTGTTTCGTGGCGATCATTGGTAGGCTGGACATCTTGCGTATGCAATCCTCCAACCTGAGCACTTTCTCTTCCCTTACGTACTTCCGGATGACCATCGGGAAGGTGGCATATAGGCAAGGATTAGGTATCTGAGGACGCTTAATGGCTCCTACCAGGCCTCCATCGGTGCCAAACGCCACGTGGGGATGACATACGACTTCCCGCATGTTGTCGGGATGCACGTTGTTGATCACTGTCCTCACGTCAGGGTCTTTGCGCAAGACATCAAACAAGGTATCAAAACGCTCCGTACCGCGTTCTCTCATTATGTCGTAGATGGTCTTTCCTTCGAGGCTCTTGTCCTTACACCTTACGATAGTCACGTAGTGATGCCAATGGATGTCCTTGAGAGGACCGAAAGAGTACACCATTCCAGCCTGTCGTTCTTCTTCAGTACGGTTCGGATTCACGTAGAACCGCGACGAACGTCCATCCATGAGCTCTTTTCGTAGTCTCTCTCTGGTTTCCGGGTTGTCGAGGACTTCCGCCAGGTTGTCATGGCACCATTCCGGCAACAAGTCTAGTCCTCTCGCTGAGAAGAACAGGCCTCCTCCCAGGGCGTTGGCCATGACGTCGGCTACAACGTTGAAGCCGCGGCTTCTTGTGTCATCGATCATCTGGAGGACATATTTGGCCTTGCCTGAGTTTTCCCGTCCATACACCTGTATGTGTGATATGATGGCGGGCACACCAGTCTGTTCAACCACCCAGAGCGCCACTTCGAGGTCGTGAAGCATTCTCGGGCCGTAGTCGATGATATCGTACGAGAAAACACCGCCCGCCTCTTTGCATGTCTTGCACAGTTCGAGAAGCTCGTCGATTTCGTATTCCCATATGAAGTGACTCCCTACCTCGGTGGAAAAACCGATGGCGCCTTCCCTGATGCCCTGCCGGAGCAGCGATTTCATGGTCTCCAGTTCCTCGGGCGTGGGCTTGCGCCTCTCTTGACCGTATGCGGCGATCCTCAGAGTGTAGTGACCGATCAGCTGGCCGTAATTGATGGAGATGCCTGTCTTTCTTACTTTGTCCAGGTATTCCTTGACCGTGTGCCAGTCAAACTCAATTCCGTGCATGGCCAGCGTGTTCTTTGCGTATTCCCGGGTGACAAGTTTGAACCTTTCATCGACGTCCGGGGTCCACCACTCCTGCCAGAACATCTCGTTCTGAGGCGCCGCGGAGCCACCGCAATTACCTGAGATATCTGCGGTTACTCCCACCGTCACTTTGCTTTCAGCAGTTGGATTCGCCAGTATTAGGTAGTCCGAGTGGCTATGAAGGTCGCAAAACCCGGGTGACACGATTTTGTTGGTCGCGTCGATGGTCCTTCGCGCCTTAACTGAAGACAGGTCTCCGATAGCAGAGATGCGCTCTCCGGTGATACCAATGTCAGCAACAAACCAAGGGTTTCCGGTGCCGTCAACGATAGTCCCGTTCTTGATCTTAATATCGAACAACCTCTTCACCCCCAAGATAATGTGACATGGTATATATCATATGCCATGTTTTGTTGATCTCCTTCTTTAAGCACGATCTGTTAGAGGTACATTTTCTGACTGCTGCCTTACTCAGAGCCTGTAAGTCATGATGGGGACAATGTACGATATGTAATATCGCAGGTTCCGCCTGGAATCCAGTTCGGGTCCCTTGGATAGCGAAGTGGACTAAGCGTACCGGTTGGTCCCGGAGGCCAACTAGACCGGCAGCTCAAACAGTTCCCGGTCGAACTCAGTGAGGAACTCCGCACCGGTGTCCGTGATCAGCACGATATCCTCAACACGCAGGTAGTACTCACCTGGGAGCCAGACCTTGGGCTCCAGTGCCATGACCATGCCGGGACGAACCAAGATGTGAGCGTCTGGACGTATCCAAGGCAGTTCGTGAACATCAAGTCCGATCAGATGGCCTAGTGTACGGTCCGTGTGTCGAGCCCTTAGGCGGTCCCCATACCCCAGGCTGTCCATGACGGCCTCAAGCATCCCAAACAAGTCTCCTATTCTGGTCTCATTGGGTCGGATACCGTTCACCAGGTCTATTAGAGCCGTGTGCAGCGCTCGATAGGCCTTTTTGAAATCACGGGGTGAAGGCCCGCAGTAGAAAGATCGGCCGAAATCTGAGCAGTATCCTTCCACTATAAACCCGAAGTCAAAGGCTACGGAGGTCCCCGGCACGAGGCCTTCTGCCTCGGGATAAACGAATGGATCTTCCGTGGGAGGGGTACCTGACTTGACAAACAGGGCACCCGGCGGGAAGGATACATCGTCGGCTCCAAGAGATTTGCCTATATCCGCGATCATCCTTCGGAGATCACCCTGCCGCACCCCTGGTCGGATGTGTGGCACTAACTCTCTCAGGGTCATTCCAACCAGATCTGCGGCTTTCCTGAGCAGCTTCACCTCCTGCGGGTTTTTGATCATTCGAAGATCCTCGCCAAGGTGCTCCGCCTCTCGGCATTCAGCCTCAGGCACTGCCTGCTTGATCAGATCAGCAAGATAAGCGTAAGATTGTCTACTCAAACCAACCCGATTTCCTCGGATGTGCCTGCGAATCATCTTCACCGCTTCGCTGGGGGAGTCGCATATGACTTGCGGAAATGGTGCCCCGGTGGCCAGGTGGCTGGATGCCCGGCTCAGTATCACCAGCGGTTCGTGGGCCTCACTCACAACCAAGAAATCAGACGGCTCACGAGGCTCCTCCAATCTGCGCCAAGGGACAGGAAGTCCAGTCAGGTACTGGAAGTTGGCACCCGTACCATACACGATAGCGTGCAAGCCTTCAGCCTGCATTTTCTTCCTAAGCTCCGAGACCCTCCGCACGAAATCCACTCAAGGTCCCCCTCTCCTGCAACCGGGTAACATATGCTGTGTGCCTTTTTCGCCATTCTAGCAAGACCCCGTCACCGCGGTAACGGTGACAGGGTCTTATGGAAGTACCGGGTTTCAGTCGTTCAAACCAAGTAGGCGTCCTGGGTTTGTGCTGCTTACGGTGCGGATTTCTTCGTCTGACAATCCCATATCCATGAGGCAGGCGATGAACTCCCTGAAGCCTTCAACGGGTGCCGGCAGCGTGTAAACGCCAAAGTCGGTACCTATGATGAAGTGCTCGGCCCCGAACTTCTGTATTTGAGCGGCGACTCCGGCCACTCCGGCCGAGGTTGTGCCTTGGAGCCCCTCGTCCATGGCCCGATATTCAGGCTCAACGTAATAGTGTGTCTTGGGTATGGGAGTGGTGTGCGTAGGAGCCGCGAGGAGCTTCTCGATGTAAGCTCCTCCTTCGATAGCCTTCTCTATCTGCTGGTCGGTCATGTTTTCAACAACAGCATTGGAGACCAAGACCTTGGGAATGCCGAACTCCTTCGCGAGTCCGACGAGACGCAAAGCTTCTTCCGGCGACACGTGACCGGTCACCAGGTAGATGTGGGGGTTGGCAGCTATGATCTCAAGGATCTCCTTGAGGTTCTCGTCAGGTTTGCCCATGGGAATACGGATGGCTCTGTCCAGTTCTTCCTTCACGAACTTGGGGTACTTTTCCCTAAGTAAGATCCACTTTCCGTCTTCGTAGCGACCTTCCTTATAGGCTTGATAATAAGTGGAGTGGGCGCCGAAACTCACGAATTTCGCAGTAGAGCCGTAGTGCACCGCGGTTTTCACGGCCCTCGGGTTCATGCCCCCATACACGGTGTTCAGTATGATGCCACCAAAAGTCTGAAAGTCCGGGACTACTCTGTTTACAATCCATGATGTTCCCACAGACATGCAGAAGACGTCCATGTAAACTATGGCCCGCATCCCGGCATCTCTTGCTTGAATGGCGGCTTCCACCGGGTCGACACTTCTGGGGCTGCTTAGAAGGTGGGGGCCTGCATGGACATGGATGTCGATTGCACCCTTCAGAAATTCCTGGCTCTTCTCGCGAGAACGGGACGTTGCCCAACTTGGATCCAGCATCGCGCTCAAAGCGTATCCCTCCATGAAATAGGGAGCCTTCGTGGGTGAAGATCCCCTAATCCGTTTGGTATATGATATACTATATTGGAGGTCTCATCAACAGTGGGTACCACTCGTCGATTACATGCGCCGGAGGTGTCGCCAGCGTGATCCCAGATCTCTTGATCCATGGAGCTACCGTTGTGAAGCCTACAGGGCTCTTCCGAGTCAACGTAGGGATCTCTAGAGGCAAAATCGCCATGCTGTCTTCTCCAAGTGTCGAGATTGAGGCCCGGAGGCGTTTGGACGCCACCGGGATGCTCTTGCTTCCAGGGCTTGTTGATCCGCACGTACATGCCGGATATGGGGAGCCGGAGCGTGAGACGATTACGGCTGTATCCAAGGCGGCAGCGGCCGGCGGTGTCACGACCATAATGGACCAGCCTCTTTCGAAACCGAGCACGGTCACCAGGGAACGGCTGTCCGCCAAGAAAGGCGCTTTCGAGAATGGCAGCGTCGTTGACTTCGCCTTGTGGGGCGGGCTTGTTCCCGGCCATATAGAGGACCTGGGTGACATGATGGAAGAAGGCGCCCAGGCGTTTAAGGCCTTCATGTGTCGTTGTTCCAACTACCCGATGTCTCCGGACGGAGTACTGCTCCGGGGAATGCGTCGACTAGGCGAGTTGGGAGGCCTTGTAGGAGTTCACGCCGAGAACGACACCCTCATACAAGACCTTCTTGATGAGTTCTTGAGGCAAGGAAAACGTGACGAGCGCGCTTTTCTGGACTCGCACCCGGTTTACTCGGAGTTGGAGGCAATAAAGCGGTTCATATTCCTGGGCGAGCTGGTGCCGGCATGTAAGTGTCACCTGCTTCACGTGAGCATCCCAGAGGGAGTCTTGGAGGTGCAAGAGGCCAGACGACGGGGTGTCACAAACATCTCCGTGGAAACATGTCCCCAGTATCTGGCCCTCAACGAAGATGATCTTCTTGAGATAGGGGGAGTCGCCAAATGTGATCCCCCCGTTAGGTCTCGAGAGTCGGTGGAGCGACTTTGGGAGCTCGTGATTGAGGGCGCGGTGGATATGATTGTAAGCGACCATTCGCCTCATCCAACCGAAAAGAAGACCCAGGAGAAGGACTTCGCCTCTGTGCCCGAGGGAGTTACCGGAGTACAGACCCTTTTGCCCGTGGTAGTTACAGAAGGCCTAAAGAGAGGCCTTTCATGGCCCAAACTCGTGTCATTGGTTTCCACCAATCCGGCAAAGAGGTTTGGACTCTACGGTCGGAAAGGGGACATTGAGGTTGGCTTCGATGCAGACTTGGTAGTGTTCAACCCAAGAGAGACGTGGACGCTTCGGGAAGATGACCTGTTCTACGCCAACCGGCATAGTCCTTTTGTGGGAAGGACGTTCACCGGGAAAGTCGTCGAGACCCTGGTCCGTGGCGAGACCGTATATGCTGATGGGCGCATAACTGTGGACCCAGGTTTCGGTCAGTTCCTCAAGATGGAGATGGTTTAACTTGACTAAGATCCTCATCGTAAACCCAAACCGAGACACCGACATGGAAGCGGTTATACTCGCCAATGCGCGAAAATGCGCTCCCCGCGATACGGAAGTTGATGCCAAGAGCGTACCCAGCGCTCCCCTGTTCATAGAAAACTACGTCGACGAGATTGTGGCCGGGACGGGCATGTTGGAGCTCATAGAGAAAGAAGAGGCAAACTACGACGCCTTCATCATTGCGTGCCACAGCGATGTGAACATGGATGCCCTTCGTGAGAAAACCTCGAAACCCGTTATTGGCATAGGACAGGCCTCCCTTCATGTAGCTTCTATGTTGGGCCATAGCTTTTCGGTCATTCAAACGACACGTCATTCGGTCCCCATGAAAGAAGACATGATCAGGAAGTATGGTCTCTGGGAGAGGTGCGCTTCAGTAAGGTCAGTGCCCGGAGACGATCCTACGGTGGAAAACATGATTAAAGCCGCCGGAGAGGCCGTGGAGGAGGATGGCGCTGAAGTCATAGTGTTGGGTTGCGCCGGACTGGCAGGCCAGGAAGGAGTAATACAGGACGCTCTAGGGGTGCCGGTTGTTGACGGTGTTGCTTGCGCCGTGTTTCTCGCTGCCGGTCTGGTGAGATGTGGACTGACGGTCAGCAAGAGGCGGAAGTACAACCCTCAATGACATAGACGCGGAGACTAGATGCTTACGGGTGGTGGAGCACATGTACGACCTCTTACTGCTTAACGCGTGTATTGTAGACGGAACCGGCTCCCGGCCCTACTACGCGGACATCGGGATCGCCGATGGGAGAATCGTCAAGATCGGAACCGTGAAGGACGCGGCAAGGGAAGTGTACGACGTATCCGGCAAGATGGTTACGCCGGGGTTTATCGATATGCACAGTCATAGCGACCTCATCTACTTAGGTGATCGCGTCTCGGGTTCCAAGGTAAGGCAGGGCATCACTACAGAGCTCATAGGTCAAGACGGTTTGGGCGTGGCGCCCGTGGACGACGAAGATAAGTCGCTGATGATGGAACTGACCAATGGACTCCTGGGATACATGCCCGCACACATATGGCAATGGAACGGCTTCGGTGAGTATCTCAAGAGACTGGAAAGCGCCTCGCTTCCGTGCAATTTGGCCGTCCTTGTTTCTCACGGGGCTGCCAGAGTGAAAGCCATGAAAATGGCCAGGAGAAAGCCTAGCGCCGCCGAACTTTCGGTTATGAAGTACCTGGTGGATGAGGCCATGACCGAAGGAGCTTTTGGGCTGTCAACCGGTCTTATATATCCACCTTGCAGCTACTCCGAGCCACATGAGATCACCGAGCTTCTAAAGGTAATCGCCCCTTATTCAGGCATCTATGTGGTTCACCAGCGGGACGAAGGGTACCACTTGGTCCGTTCCTTTGAAGAGGTTTCCGGCGAAGCCAAAGAAGCGGGTGTACACTTGCACATATCCCACCTTCAAGCGTATGGTCGCGTGAACTGGCCGCTCATGGACATCCTCTTGGAGAAGGCAAATGCCCTCATGGCCGAAGGCCAGAAGATTACTTGGGATAGGTACCCGTACATGGCAGGAT
>LSQX01217024.1_pt1 | contig 21021 bp, 18 predicted proteins | sample 654561 | NCBI WGS metagenome assembly LSQX01 (sample SAMN04489861, study PRJNA283612) | anaerobic digester metagenome | isolation source: 4 biogas reactors fed with cattle manure at either 37C or 55C with and... | place: Denmark: Kongens Lyngby | collected 2014 | reverse complement strand
ACGGTTAGATGTTGGGTGGACAATGGCGGCGAGGCGGGCGGAGATTAAAGGGGGTAAAAAATCTGATATAACCCGGCCAAAAGCCAAGAAGCATAGCCCATATAAGCCAAGCGTATAGCCCATAAATTGTGCTTGACATTTGCCGGATGAGCAGTTATAATGATTTTCGCTGTTGATAAGACAGCAGGCTATCGGTGCAGAATTGCGGATCGGGCCGATACACCGGATTCTTTCAGAATCCCGCGCCCCGCCTCGGAGGGTTTCGCTCCGTGTAAAAATTAACCGAAACGCTATTTGCCGACATGGCGGCAGGCGGCTTGCAAAGCAAGGCGCTGCAGACTGCGCCGGATTCAGTTTGATTTGAGATAATACTATGTTATAAACTCGAGAAGATATCTCGTTTTTATATAAAGTGGAAATGTTCTAGAAAATTTTCACCTCGGTTTTTAGTTTCTTATCCGTGCAAAAAATTCAAAGAAACACCATTTGCGGATATGGCGGAACTGGCANNGTTCAAGTCCTCTTATCCGCACCAGAAAAGAAAACACCATTTGTCTACCGGACAAATGGTGTTTTCTTTTCAACGAAATAAATCCCTTGCGGGATTTGTGAAATGCGCTTCGCGCGTGAAATACGCCTGCGGCGTGTGAAATGCCTGCGGGCGTGAGTGGATTTATTTCATTTCACATTCGGTGGCACACTGAATATTTCACAATGACCGCAGGTCATTATTTCACATCCGAAGGATATTTCACTTTAAATATTCTGATTGATACGGTATAATTGCTATAGGAAAGGCGGTGTTTATATGGCAGAATCTAAACTCCGGGAACTTTCAACAGACTTTGCAGTGAAAATCATTAAGTTCTGTGAAACTATCAAAGGTCATTACTCTCTTGTAAACCAACTTGAACGCTCTGCAACTTCGATTGGAGCCAATATTCACGAAGCAAACTATGCTCACGGAAAACCTGATTTTATTGCAAAGTTGCAGATTGCACTAAAGGAATGTTATGAAACAGAGTATTGGCTGGAGCTGTTGGTGAAATCTGAAATACTGAACAGGGATATTGCTGTTGATTTATATAACCAGTGTGGCACGATCCGCCGTATCCTAATCGCTTCCATCAACACCGCAAAGGAGAATACGAAATGATTGAATTGAGAGATATAACCTCAGATAACTTTTATGAGATTCTCGATTTAAGAGTTGCAGAGTATCAAAAGAACTATGTTTCTTCAGTAGCAGATTCATTGGCACAAGCTTGGCTTTATCGTGATACTGCATTTCCGTTTGCGATTTATGCAGATGACCTGCCTGTTGGATTTGTTATGTTGGGATATTATAAATCACGAGAACAGTATACACTATGGAAATTTTTCATTGATGAGAGATATCAGAATAAAGGATATGGTAAACAAGCACTAAAACTAAGCGTAAACTATTTATTAAATATGTTTCATGCAGAAGAAATATATACCGGTGTTTACGTGGGAAACAAAATTGCTAAACACTTATATATTTCTTTTGGGTTTGAGGAAACCGGAAAGTTCGAAGATAATATGGAAGAATTGAAGTATATTTATAAACAGTTTTAACCTGGTGTACTTTTGGTTACTTTTATCTCAATTCTGCTCCGTTTGGTTACTCTTTCGCAGGTGACAGGAGCCAACTTTTAAAAGGCTTGGTTCCTGTTTTTTTTATTTCTAAGCATTGTTGAATTAGGTCATAAAAAGTAAAGAAAGTAAGTGATGAACATGGAAAAGAAAAAGCTCCCTATCCTCAGCGTCGTACTTTATGTGTTGGCAGGCATCCTGGCGGTTTATTCGGTTTGGTCTATGGTAAATATCGCCGATAGCATCAAGGCATATATGGAACAGTATTCCATGACCTTGAAAGGCAACGAGTACAATATTATCAGTTCTTATATGTCCGCTGCCGGTCCGTACATATTTTACGCAATCGTTCTGGCCGTATTAGGCTGGATTCTTCAGCAGATGGCTCCCGTTAAAACGGTTGCCGTGTTTGAAGGTCTGAATGATTTTGCCGCTTATGAGACAACTGTCGACGATTCTGTTGATGAAGCATCAATAGAAGACGCTGTCAATCAGTTTGAAGCTTCAGCGGAACCGGCTTCAGAGGAACCGAAAGAAGAATAATAGTAAATAAAGATTCTTTGTCAATAGGCGGGGTAAACCGATAAAATCAAGCTGCACAAACTATTTTGAAAGCATATTGCCCAGTCTTGCGCGGATGAGCGCCTGCCTTAGCGGCATATACAGCAAAACCGCACCCACGATTGAAAATGCGCCGTTGATAAGGGTTGCGGGCAGGCTCAGGAGAGATGCAATCATGGCCGCCTGCCACCGGGCGCCTTCCAGCATCTTGAATATTGTGCCGCCCAAAAACTCGCCCACCACATTCCACGCGATACCCGTAACGGCGCCGAGCGCGGCGTACAGTACCTCGTTGTTAAAAAAGCCGCAGAATGCCGATACAATCACCAGCAGACCTATCAGCGCCCCGAGCGACAGCAGGAATATATACGCAACGGGCGATATTTTTTCGTATCCGTCCCATCCGAAATATTTGCCCGCAAGAATCGATAGCCCCGACAGCAGCGACAGCAATGAGGCCGCCGCAAGCCCTTTTATCGGTCTGCTTTTAGGATTATTCAGCCCTTTTCTGGCGACCAGTCCGGCAAACAGACCTATCCCGAACTTGAGTATTATGGTTTTGATTGAATAATAGCCATAGCCGTGAAGAATATCGTAAAGCCCCATGCCTATCGAGCCCGACAGTCCCCCCTGCCATCCTCCTATCAGCAGGGCCGCCAGGATTACCACCATATTGCCTATATGAAGAAACGGATTCCCCATGGGCGCGGGATAGGGAATCCTGAATAGAATCAAGGCAAGATAGGATAGTGCGGCAAAGAGGGCAATCATAATCGTTTGGAACAAACGGGCCCCGCTTGTATACCCCGAATATTCTTTGTTGTTTTCTTTCATAGCAGTCCCATTCCTTTCCGGTTCCGGGGGATTTCGCTTATCCGGCAAGCCCGGCAATTAATTTTATTATCAAAATATCATATATCAAAACAGATTGCAAGATAATCCAATGATATTTTTTGACAGAGATTTAATAAGTTGTACATGTTTTGTTTACGGTTATTACACAAGCATGGTGTATCATAAAATTGAATCATAAAGGACGGAAAGGGGGGCACAGCAGGACAGTACCGACAGGGTTAAGCTAAATTTTCAAATACCGCAATTAATTCTTTGCGCCCGGGGGGTCAAAGATAAGCGACCGGGCGCGGAAGGGGTATGGATATTATTATGAATTGCGAACCAAATGTACTTGTTTGTGTAACCGACCAGCTTTCCAGTGAACGGCTTATACGCTCGGGGGCGGAAATCGCAAAAAAACAGAAGCTTGCGCTTCATGTCGTCTGTGTTCTGCCCGAGGGCTTTGTTTCCGAAAAGACCTCGTCGGTCTTGCAAAACCTGTATGATACCGCAAATTCGCTCGGCGCCGAAATGACCTTTTACTTTAACAGCGACCCCGCTCTTACCATCGCGGTTCACGCAAAAAAGAGCGGTTCCGTCCATATCGTAAGCGGAGCGCCGGGTTACGAAAGCAGCTTTTTTATCGAAACAATCAAGGCCCTCCTCCCCCGCCAGCCGATATCAATTGTAGACGCTGACAGCCGTGTGTACACATTCCGTAATACATCCCCATCGGTTTCAACGGCGGTCCAGCCTGCAGTCTAAATAATAATATTTAAGAATAAAAGGTTGCCGGCAGTGACTCGGCAACCTTTTTTGTATCGTTGTGCGTTTTTAATCCAGCTTATCGGACGCGACGATTCCTTTGGCATTCCTGAGGTTTTCGGAGTGGAAAAAATCTCTCAGGTTTTCCATCGCCCGGCTGAGAATCTCGATTTCATTCGGGTCCAGCCGCTCCGCCACCGCCTTGACCATCCTTCTGTGAAAGCGCTTGTGTACATAGACGAGCGACCGCCCGCGGTCGGTCAGCCGAACACGCACCACCCGTCTGTCATGTCCGGCGCGCTCGCGTTCCACGAGTCCTTTTTTCTCAAGCCGGTTTACCGCAATCGTCATGGTGCTGACTGTCACCATCATTGCTCCCGCAAGCTCGGTTACGGTATGTAAATCACCGTCGCCTATTGCGTCGAGTGTGTGCACCTCGTTGACCGTTACCTTGCTCCCAGCGACCAGCCGCAGCGAGCGTTCCTCCACCTTTAGTATCTCGTTAAAGGTGTCCACAAGAATATGATTCAGTATCTCAAGATTCTTGTCCATCGAATCCTCCCGTTTCAAGGATTATATTGATTTTTGTTAAGTATATCATAACTATATTCCAAAAAGCAAAATGTTTGTTAATATTATTGTTTTGGATATGATTTCCAGTAATTATATGATATAATAAAAAGCAATTCCGTACTGCCAGGTTTTAAACGCAAAACCGGGGGGAATAAAAATGTCCAAGCGGCCGGCAGCCGCCGCTGTGCTTAACACGCTCGCGGCATTGGGCTTTACGGCTGTCCTTTGGCTGGTCGCGCTTGTCATTTTCGGATTTTATCCGTTCGGCGAGCGCTCTGTTCTTATTACCGACATGGGACAGCAGTATATCGAATACCACGCCGCCCTTTATGACACGATAAAGGGCGGCGGCAGCCTGCTCTATACATGGAATACGGGGCTCGGAATGAATTTTGTCGGGCTTTTCGCCTACTATCTTTCAAGCCCCTTCACCCTGCTGATGTTTTTGTTCCCGCGGGATTCGATAACTCAGGCGGTATTGGCGATAATTTCGGTCAAGATAGCGTTTTCGGGCCTGACCTTTTCTGTTTATCTCCGCAGGGCAATAAAGATACGCGGGATTTTAAATATAGTATTCTCGGCGCTTTACGGGCTATCGGCGTATTCGGCGGTTTATTTCTTCAACATCATGTGGCTGGACTCGGTCGTGCTTCTGCCGATTGCCGTACTCGCCCTGCGGCATACGCTTGATACCAAAAAAATAGCGCTGCTGACTGCGGTTTTCGCCCTGCTTTTTTTCTCTAACTTCTACACCGCCTTCATGGTCGGGTTGTTCTGTCTAATCCTGCTTTTGGCACTGGTCTGGCTGAGAGGCAACGGGAAGTCAGCCGATTACCGATCGGCCGTCATGAGGCTGCTTGCCGCCGCCGGACTGGCGGCGGGGCTCACCGCCTTTCTCACCCTGCCGACGGCTTTTGCGCTGCAGGAAAGTCAGGGCAGCATGTCGGGCGATTATCTTTTTTTCGGTTTCATGACCGACCCGCTGTCAATGATAGGCAAAATGACCTTCGGGGCGTATGATTCGATAACCGACGCGGGCACCCCGTACACATACTGCGGCGTGCTGACCCTCGGGCTCATACCCCTATGGCTGTTCAACAAAAAAATACCGCGGCGGGAAAAGGCCGCGGGCGTTGCCGTGATAGGAATCGTGCTGGTCAGTATGATGTTCAGCCTGTTCGATTATGTCTGGCATGCCGCCGAAACCCCGGTATGGTTCCCCTGCCGCTACAGCTTTGTTCTGGTGTTCCTGCTTCTGTCAGGTGCCGCGCGCGCGATTGCCGCGGCGCAGGGTATTCCCCGGAGCAGGATAATTGCCGGGTTTGCCGTTTCGGCGGCGGCAGTGGTTGTCGCCAAGCTGCCCGAGCTGCTTTTCCCCGGCAGGCTTGACGCCATGGCAGGCAACCTTGTTATAACCCTGGCGGCCCTTGCCGTTTACCTGCCGGCAGCCATGCTGGCTTCGCATTCCAAAAGGTGGGTGCGAAGGGCGGGCGGTCTGCTGCTCGCGGTTTTGGTCGGAACCGAGCTGGTCGGAAATACCGTCACCTCGTTTGGGCATCTTGACCGTGAGCTGGGGTTTGAAAGCAAGGACAGCTACTCGGATTTTTATGATAAGAAAAAACCTATGACCGAGGCTGTCATTCAGGCGGCCGAACGGGACGGCGTCGAGGAGGGTGAATTTTACAGGGTCGAGAACTATCTTGCCAGAAATGCGAACGACGGCATGTCGGCAGGCTATCGCGCCGTCAGCCATTACAGCTCTTTTTCAAGGCGGGATACCTTTTGTTTTCTTAAAAACTGCGGCATGTTCTGTCTCTCGGGCTGCAAGATATTCCGTTATTACGGCTCAACCACCGCCCTTGACTCGGTTCTGGGCGTAAAATATGTGTTTAACGTTAAGGAGCGGCGCGCGGGATATGTCGATACCGGAATATCGGCGGGCGGTCTAAAGCTCTGGCGCAACCAAACCGCCCTGCCTCTCGCCTTTTTTGTGGACGATGATATATTAAACCTGCCGTCCCGCGCCGATTCTCCGTTTGAAATGCTCAACAGGCTTTTGTCATCCTTGGGCGGGGACAGCAAACCCTTTTACTCCCCCTTGCCCGTAACCGTTGATTTCGCGTATTGTGAAGCCGAGCCCACCGATAACGGCTATAAGCTGACGGCAGAGGATGTCGGGACGGTATATCTCACGATTGACAACCCGAAGCGGCAGAATGTCCTGCTTTATCTTGACAACAATCTGCCCGAATTCACCGAGGTATACCTCAACAACATCCGTTTGAACCAACCGAGGGAGCGTCTGATAAAAGGCGTTATCGAGCTGGGCGAGCTTCCGGAGGGCGAGTCTGTCGTCTCGTTTTGCTTTGCGGGCAGAAACTGCCGTATTTCCGACATATCGGCCGCCGCCTTTGACGAGCGGGAGTTCAACCTGCTGGCCGGCAGGCTGGAATCCGGCGCTCCCGAGACACTCAATGTATTCCACAGCAGGGCGGGCGAGCCTGTCGTTACGGGAACCGTCACCGCACCCGAAAAGGGCGTGATTTTCACCTCCATCCCGGCGGATAAGGGATGGACGGCGGTGATTGACGGGAGAAAGGTAAAACCCGCGGCGGTCGGGAATGCCTTTATCGCCCTTCCGGTAGACAAGGGGCGGCATGAGTTCAGGCTGTGTTTCAGGCCGCGCGGAATGGCGGCGGGGATTGTCATTTCATGTTTAACCCTGCTTCTGTGCGTTTTTCTCCTGATACTGCGGGCAGTCAAAAGACGCCGCGCCGTGAAATAACGATATATAATCCGTATAAAATACGCCGATCTGAACAGAATAAGCATTGGTTGTTTTACATTCAATGCATTTTCGGAAAGGATTGGTTATAAGTATGGATTTTCAACTGTCGCAGAAGGAAAGAATGTTGCTTGAGGATCAGAAAAGGCACGAGCAGATCTGTGTAGAAAAATACGCAAACTATGCAAATCAGGCTGCCGACAGCCAGTTAAAACAGATATTCAGCGCAAACGGTCAGGTTGAACAGGAGCATCTCAACAGCATAAACCAGCTTTTGAACGGAACCATCCCCCAGACCGGCGGCCAGCAGGGACAGGGCGGACAGGCATCCGGCGGACAGGCTAAGGGGCAGGCGCAGGGCGGCACAAGCTCCGGCTCTGCAAGCAAATCGGATAAAGATATGTGCACGGATATGCTGATGACCGAGAAATACGTTTCGGGGGCTTATGACACCTCGATATTTGAATTTCAGGACACACGGGTTCGCGACGTGCTGAACCATATTCAAAAGGAGGAGCAGAAGCACGGGGAGGCGATATCCCAGTATATGATCAGCAAAGGATTATATCAGGTTCAATAGGTTTGATTGCCATAAAACCATCCGGGAGTAGGCTCAAGATTAGAGTCTGCTCTTTTTTATCGTGGTTTTAAAAGTTGAATAACCGCTTAAAATATGGTAGAGTAATATCGTTTTACAGACCATTCCGGAAATCCCTGAAAGGACACGAATCCGAATATGGCAAATTTATATACACTTGAAGACCTGTTCCGGCTTGTGCAGAAGCCCGGCCGGTATACCGGCGGCGAGCTCAACAGCGTCACGAAAGACAAGCAAAATATTGCGATACGCTTTGCGTTCTGCTTTCCCGACCTTTACGAGGTCGGGATGTCCCACCTCGGGATGAAGCTGCTTTACGGTTTATATAACCAGCAGGATGATGTCTGGTGCGAGCGGGTTTTCATGCCGGACACCGACATGGAACAGCTTATGCGGCAGAACAATATCAAGCTGTTCGGGCTGGAAAGCCGCGACCCCATCGACACCTTCGATTTCATAGGCTTTACCCTGCAGTACGAGTTAAGCTACACCGCGGTGCTGAATATGCTCGAGCTTGCCGGTCTGCCCCTGCGCGCCGCCGAGCGAGACTCCTCGTATCCGATTGTGATTGCGGGCGGTCCGTGTGTCTGCAATCCCGAGCCTGTCGCTGATTTCTTTGATATCATTATACTCGGCGAGGGCGAGGAGGTCTGTCTTGAGCTGAACGACCTCTACTGCCGCCACAAAAAAGCGGGTTATCAAAAGGAGAGGTTTCTCAGGGAAGCCGCCCGTATCGAGGGGGTCTATGTGCCCTCGTTTTATGAGGTGTCCTACAACGACGACGGCACGGTGGCCTCGGTCGCTCCCAAAGACGGGGCTCCCGCCAAGGTGAGAAAATGTATCGTCGGGGATCTGAACACCGCATATTATCCCAAGAGTTTTGTCGTGCCTTATATAGATATCGTCCATGACCGCGCCATGAGCGAGATTTTTCGTGGCTGTATCCGCGGCTGCCGGTTTTGTCAGGCGGGCTTTATATACCGTCCGGTGCGCGAAAAGTCGCCCGAGGTTATCGACGCCCAAAGCCGCGCGCTGTGCGAAAGCACCGGGTATGAGGAGTTTTCGCTGTCCTCCCTTTCGACCAGCGATTACACCGAGCTTGAAAGCCTGCTGCCAAGGCTTTTGGAGTGGGCCGAAGAGAAACGGACAAACATTTCGCTGCCCTCCCTGCGTATCGACGGCTTTTCGGAGGAGCTTGCCGCCAAGCTCAACGTGCTGAGAAGAAGCGGGCTCACCTTTGCCCCCGAAGCCGGAACCCAGCGTCTGCGGGACGCCATAAACAAGAACCTGTCCGAGGAGGAGATTCTTGAAACCGCCAAAAAGGCGTTTTCCGCCGGCTGGACGTCGGTCAAGCTGTATTTTATGAACGGTCTGCCGACCGAAACCATGGATGATGTGGCGGGTATTGCCGCGCTCGGTCAGAAGATTGTCGACTGCTATTACCAAAACCCCAACAAGCCCAAGGGCAAGGGCGTCAATGTGTCAATCAGCGTGGCCTGCTTTGTACCCAAGCCGTTCACCCCGTTCCAGTGGGAGCCGCAGGATACCGTCGGGGAGCTTGAGGCAAAGCAGAAGCATCTAAGGGATTCGCTCACCACAAAGAAGATTTCGCTGCGCTGGCACGACGCCTCCACCAGCTTTTTGGAGGGTGTGCTTGCCCGGGGCGACCGCAGGCTGTGCGCCGTTATCGAGCAGGCCTTCCGCCGCGGCTGCAAGCGGGACGCATGGTCGGAGCATTTTGACCTTCAAGCATGGCTTAGGGTGATGGAGGATATGGGCATCGACCCCTCATTTTATGCCAACCGAAGGCGTGAATTTGACGAGATATTGCCGTGGGACCATCTGGATTACGGCGTTTCCAAGGGGTTTTTAATCAGGGAAAACCGTCTTGCGCATGAAAGCAAAACTACTCCCAACTGCCGTATCTCCTGTTCGGGCTGCGGGGCGGCGGTATGGGGAAAATGCTGAGGGCCAGCCACGAAAGGACGGTATTGAATGAAGGATATGAGAATCCGGTTTAAAAAATCCGGACGGGCAAAATATATTTCACATCTCGACCTTACCCGCACGATGACCCGCGCCCTTCGACGGGCGGGTGTTCCGGTCTGGTACACCGAGGGCTTTAACAAGCACCCATACCTGACCTTTGCCTCCCCCCTGTCGCTCGGCTTTGAGGGGGACTGCGAAAGCATGGATATCCGTCTGGTCGGGGATATGCCGGAAAACGAGCTGGTCGAGCGCCTGAACGGCGCGCTGCCCGAGGGTCTGGAGGTCGTTTCGGCTGCCCCTCCCGTCATGAAGCCAGGAGAGATCGCCTTTGCCCGGTATCGGCTGACCTTTACGGGCAGCATAGACAGCATGTCCGACTATATTTCACAGCCGAGCATCACGGCGGAAAAGCGCACCAAAAGCGGGGTCACCAAGAGCATCGAGCTGAAGCCGTATCTGGAAGGCGTCAATATCGAGATAAATGATGATTCCGCCGTTTTTGAGGTCACATTGCCCTGCGGGAGCGCAGAAAACATCAATCCCATGCTGATTGCCGACGCTTATAATCTATATCTTTCGTCCGTCGGTCAGCAGGAGCGCAAGGTATTCTGCGACGTGCAAAGGCTGGATATAATGAATCGTGACGGAAAATCATTTGAATAGCGGCGTTGCCTATCGGTTATGTATAGCGGGCGGAGGTCGGGCGCTGAACCTTCGTCCTGATGTAATTATATACCATTTCTGGAGCTTGTCAAGCATATTTTACATATTCTACCTTTTGCACAAAGTCTTGCGGGGATTTTTGTAATGAATAATGAATAATGAAGCCGCTTGCGCTGATGAATAATGAATAATTAAATTGCCTGAACTTGTATTGTATAATTATGGCAAGAGGTGGTTTTCGGATGAAAGAAAACGCGACGATTAGTATAAGGCAGGAGTGGCAGGGAGCATTTAAACGGGCGGATATTGAAGCCGGCCTTACGATACCTGATTTTTAAACCTGCACCATATTTAAAAGAATATTCGATCAGGGCTTCACTATTCGCTACTATTATTTATAAAATGTAATACATCTGTTGTAATCCTGTAAAAAAATGTTTATAATGTTTTTTATGAAAAACGAATCAATTAAAATTACATAAAGAAGTGATCCAATGGGGGGTTACGAAATGGCTGAAGAATCCAGAGGGTGCATCTATACCGAGGAACGAAATGCCGGCAATAAATACAGAGAAAAGCAATTAGCAGAGATTCTGGAATTAATAGAAGAGCGAAAAAAAGACGCGGATTATAATCGCGCCAGATATTTCACACCCGATTTTTCAAGCATTGAAAGCTATATGGAATCTACCTGTGCATATAGGAATGAATTTATAAAAATGCTCGGATGGCCGTTGACCCAATACTCAAACGCTTTACCGAAACCGGAAGCAGAGATTGAATTTGTAGCAGAGGATGATTTCGGGAAAATATATCGCCTGAATATCCGGGCTATGCCCAAGGTCAATACATATGGTATTTTGTTTTTGCCAAAAGGCAACGGACCTTTTCCTCTGATAATAGCTCAACATGGAGGTCTAGGGACGCCGGAATTGTGTTCCGGTTTTTTCGGATCTGACAATTATAATGATATGACCCGCAGAGTGTTAAAAAATGGGGTTGCGGTATTCTGCCCTCAGTTATTATTATGGGCGGATGAATTCGGCCCTGAATATAACCGGCAGACTATAGATCAGCAGCTTAAGCAGCTGGGCGGGTCGATTACAGCTCTTGAGATTTTCAAAATCAGGCGAAGCATAGATTATTTTTTAACAAGAGAAGATATAATCCATAATCAGATTGGAATGATAGGCTTATCCTACGGAGGTTTCTATACCTTATTCACTACTGCAGTTGATTTAAGAATACAAGCGGCATTATCGTCCTGCTTCTTCAATAATCGTCACATTTACGGCTGGCATGATTGGACATGGTTTAATTCCGCAAATACTTTTTTTGATGCTGAAGTATGTGCTCTCATTTGCCCGCGACCGTTATACATTGAGGTTGCAAAAAATGATGAGTTGTTTGACGTTAAGTATGCTGCGCCCGAATATAAAAAGGTTATGCGGATATATGAGCAGCTGGGAGTATCTCAAAGCCTGAAGTATAAAGAATTCAATGGCGTGCACGAATTAGACAAGGATAATGAAGGGATTAGCTTCATATGTAATAAAATTAAAAATATGTAGTGTAAACGGATAGTATCTAAAACCTTTTCAGGGAAGAGATAGGAAGAAGATAAGAGACAGCACAAAAGGAACGACAATTATTCGCAAGATAATTGTCGTTCCTTTTTGAAGATGGGAAGTTTCCCGGAAACAGCGCCGTCCGATTTTACGATTGAATCCTCATTTCCTTAAATACAGCGCGCATTTCAAATTCGCAATAAAAAATATTGTTACCTCTTTATGGTGGGGGAAGGTGGATTCGAACCACCGAAGTCAGTGACAACAGATTTACAGTCTGCCCCCTTTGGCCGCTCGGGAATTCCCCCATATAAATGCCCGTTTTATCACGGGCAAGTGCTACTATACCACGGTTTTTTATGCTTGTCAAGGGTGCAGATATAATTTTCCTCGTCGCTGTAATTGCCAACTTTTTCGCTCTGTTTTTATACCAGAAACTATGATAATTATTTTAATGTTATACTATTTACAAGAATGTACATCATACATCATAACAGTCGTAAGGTGACTTGCTTGAATTAATCTGATATATTGAACAATATGTTTACCTGACACGGTGCCTTGACACTTGCTGCACCATGTCAACTTGAAGAGCCGAAATACGGCTATTTTTAGTATTGCAGTTGTATATATCGCTTCAGGCTTTTATAAAACCTTCAGAAATCAGAATACAGTTTAGACAACCGAGAATGGGCCGACCCACAAGTCAGCCCATTCTTTATAAACTATGATATTATCCGGTATAAGCCTTTCTGTAAATCTCCGCGAGCTCTTCAATCAGGGGCAGTCGGGGATTCGCGGTGGTACACTGATCCTCAAATGCCTTGACTGCGAGATAATCAACCTTCTGCTCAAATTTATCCTTTTCAACCCCGCAATCCTTAATGGTCAGAGGGATATTGACCTCTTTCATCAGTCCTCTGACGGCATCGGCAAGCGCCTTGACCCCTTCTTGGATTGTATTGAACCTTAATCCGATTGCATTTGCAATTTCGGCATATTTATCAGCCGCAACATAATGCTCATATTTCGGAAAGGACACAAATTTTGTCGGGCTCTCTACCCCGTTATACTCAATCACATAAGGCAGGAGAACCGCGTTTGCCCTACCGTGCGGGATATTGAACTCGCCGCCCAGCTTATGTGCCATTGAATGGTTGATACCGAGAAAAGCGTTGGTGAACGCCATACCCGCGATTGTCGAAGCGTTGTGCATCTTTTCACGCGCGACCTGGTCTTCGCCGTTCTTATACGCGTCGGGCAGATACCTGAACACAAGCTGGATTGCCTTGATTGCCAATGCATCGGTATAGTCGGATGCAAGCACCGACACATAAGCTTCGATTGCATGTGTCAAAACATCCATACCGGTATCGGCGGTGACGGAGGGCGGAACGCTCATAACAAAGTCAGGATCAATTATGGCGACATCAGGGGTCAGTTCATAGTCTGCAAGCGGATATTTTATATTGCGCTCCTTATCGGTGATAACGGCGAATGAGGTAACCTCGCTGCCGGTGCCCGAGGTGGTCGGAATTGCAACCAGCTTTGCCTTGTTGCCCATTTTGGGCAGCTTATAGACACGCTTTCTGATGTCCATAAACTTCTCGGAAAGTCCTCTAAAGTCGGTTTCGGGATGTTCGTAATACAACCACATGCCTTTTGCGGCGTCAATCACAGAGCCGCCGCCCAGCGCGATTATCACGTCGGGTCTAAAGCCTTTCATAATCTCGGCGCCCTTTAAAACGGTATCCAACGAGGGATCTGGCTCAACATCCGTAAAGACCTCCGAATGGACATAGCTCAAGCGTTTTCTCAAATAGTAGAGTACCCTGTCAACATAGCCGAACTTTACCATATACGGGTCGGTAACAATAAACGCACGGCTGATATTTGGCATCTTCTCGAGGTATTGCAGGCAACCGGGCTCGAAATAAATCTTTTCGGGAACCTTGAACCACTGCATGTTGACCCTCCTCTTTGCAACCCTTTTTCTGTTTATCAGGTTTACGGCTGTTACATTTGCGGTGGTGGAGTTTGAACCGTAAGAGCCGCACCCGAGCGTCAGAGACGGCATGTTTGTGTTGTAAATATCTCCTATCGCACCGTGGGTTGAGGGAGAATTGATAATTATACGACCGGTCTTCATCCTTTTCGAAAATTCCTCGATTACCTTGCCGTCGGAAGTATGCAGAACAGACGAATGACCAAGGCCTCCGATTTCAACCATATGCTCGGCAAGTTCAATCCCATGTTCAACATCCCTTGCCTTGAGTACCGCTAGAACCGGCGACAACTTTTCATATGACAGAGGGTACTCCCTGCCGACGTCCTCAATTTCACAGCACAGGATTTTGGTATCCTCGGGTACGCGAATACCGGCCATTTTTGCAATGGTATACGGACTCTTACCCACGATTTCAGGATTAACGGCGCAGCACTCGACATTCATAACCGTCGCTTCAATCTTTTTTGTCTCTTCCGGAGTTGTAAAATAGCATTTATGCTCCTTCATGAACTCAACGGCATCGTCGTAAATCGGCTCTTCCAGAATGACCGCCTGCTCTGAGGCACAAATCATGCCGTTGTCAAAGGATTTTGACATAATAAGGTCGGTAAGCGCCCTCTTGAGCTTTGCCGTCTTTTCTATAAAACACGGCACGTTCCCCGGTCCGACCCCGAGAGCAGGCTTGCCGCAGGAATATGCCGATTTAACCATGCCCGTGCCGCCTGTGGCGAGAATCAGGGATACCCCCTTGTGATTCATCAGGCTTCGGGTGGCTTCTATCGAGGGCTTCTCTATCCACTGAATGCAATCCTTAGGTGCGCCCGCCTTGACTGCCGCATCCCTGAGAATTCGTGCGGCCTCGACGCTGCACTTCTGGGCAGAGGGATGAAACGCAAATATAATAGGGTTTCTGGTCTTTGCCGAGATTATCGACTTAAACATGGTTGTGGAGGTCGGGTTGGTAACAGGGGTCACCCCGGCGATAACTCCGACCGGCTCAATGATTTCATAAAAATCCTCATGTTCATTTTCGTTGACAATCCCAACCGTCTTTTCGTACTTGATGCTGTGATAGACATATTCGGTGGAAAACATATTTTTTATAACCTTGTCTTCGAAAATCCCTCTGCCCGTTTCTTCAACTGCCATTTTCGCCAGCAGCATATGATTGTCAAGCCCGGCAAGCGCCATAGCCTGTACAATGGCGTCAACCTGCTCCTGAGACATCTTCATATATTCCTCTAAAGCTGCAAGCGCGTTATTTATAAGCTTATCGATAGACTCATGAATGTCATCCGCAGTAATCTGCAGGTTTTTTTCATGCTTTTTGGCCATAATGATTCTCCTTTCAGGTTTGTTAATAATTTAACAAGCACCATTATTATAGACTTTCTGCAATGACTTTGTCAATAATTTAACAATCAAATTTTTTACAACACTCCTGCACTGATTTTGTGAGGATTGCACAGTTTATTATATACGCAAAACTACTCTGTTTCTGCCGGAATGCTTTGCATCATAAAGCGTGCCGTTGGTTTCTTCAATAAGTCTGCCGAAATCCTTTGTTGTATCGGGATAAACCACAACACCGATTGATACTTTTATAATCGGCTTGTCAATACGAGAAATATTTCGGTTTTTAATTAAAACCGGTTGACCATTGTTACAGCGAAGCCGAAAATTTTATAATAAATACACGTGTAAGATTTACAAGGCTTTGTTCTTGTAAATCTTACACGTGTATTATCTAATATTCGCGCAATAAAGTTAAAATATCTGCTAAATCTGTATCAGAATCCTGTCAGGATACTATTCAACCGTAACACTCTTGGCAAGATTTCTCGGTTTGTCAATGTCACATTTTCGTGCAAGAGATATATAGTAACCCAGAAGCTGCATGGGAACAACCTCAAGCGAAGGCATCAGCAGATCATTGGTTTTTGGGATATAGATAATCTGATCCACCTCCGAAATCACGTCACGCCGATCGTCGGTGGTGACGACCATAACCTCCGCCCCCCTCGCCTTAACCTCCTTTATATTCGACATGGTCTTTTCAAAAAGCTTGTCACAGCAGGCAAGGGCAACGACAAAGGTACCCTCTTCAATCAGCGAGATGGTACCGTGCTTCAGCTCTCCGGCAGGATAAGCCTCAGAGTGTATATAACTTACCTCCTTCAGCTTTAAAGAGGCTTCCAGCGCGACAGCATAATCAAGGTTTCTGCCTATGAAATACGCATGTTCAAGATAGGCATATCTTTGGGAAATCCTTTTAATATCGGGAGCCTGCCTCAATATACCCGCCACCATATCCGGCAAGCGGTTCAGCGCGCTGAGAAGCCTTCGCAGATCGCGATCGTCGATTCTACCCAGCTTGTGCGCAATATAGAAAGCAATAATATACAGCATCGTCAACTGGGTTGAATAAGCCTTTGTGGTCGCAACCGAAATCTCAGGCCCCGCCCATGTATAAAGCACGTCATCGCTTTCGCTCGCAATCGTACTGCCTACAACATTGACAATAGACAGGACACGTGCGCCGCGGTTCTTTGCTTCACGCAGCGCGGCAATTGTGTCTGCGGTTTCGCCCGACTGGCTTACAATAATAACAAGCGTATCCTTATCTATTAGCGGATCGCGATAGCGGAATTCTGAGGCAACATCCACCTCAACGGGCAGCCGGGTCAGCTTTTCCATGACATATTTCCCCACAACCCCGGTATGATAAGCCGAGCCGCAGGCAACGATACATATCCGGCGAAAACCTGCTAGCTGCTTGGCGGTTAGGTTAATGCCGTCCAACACAATGCTGCCGTCTGCTCCGATACGGGGAGAAATGGTAGCCGCCAAGGCCTGCGGCTGCTCCATAATCTCCTTTATCATAAAATGGTCATAGCCCCCGCGCTCGGCACTGGATACATCCCAATCAACAAGAATCTCCTTCTTGTTGATTGGAAATCCGGACGAATCATACACTTCGACACTGTCCTTGCGAAGCCTTACCATCTCGTTATCCGAAAGCTGTATTACCCTTCTTGTGTGTGCAAGGATTGCCGGAATATCGGAAGCTATAACGTTTCCGTTGTCAGTCAAGCCAACAACAAGCGGGCTGGAGTTGCGAACAGCAATAATCTCATCGGGATGCTCGGCGCAGAGAATCCCCAACGCATATGAGCCCTGTAACTGAGAAACTGCCGCCCTTGCTGCACCCAAAAAATCGCCGTTATAGTTTTTCTCAAGTAAATGCGCGATAACCTCGGTATCGGTTTCGGAAACAAACTCGACGCCCTCATTAATCAACTTGGCTTTCAGCGCGGCATAATTTTCAATAATTCCGTTATGAACCACCGCAAACAATCCGCTTGCACTGCGATGTGGGTGGGAATTTTCGTCACTGGGCTTACCGTGCGTTGCCCAGCGTGTGTGCCCAATGCCTACATTAGCGGTTAAATCGGCTCCTCCCCTGATTTTTTCGCTCAGAATGCTCAGTCTTCCCTTAGATTTATATATTTCAATAACACCTTGGTTTGCTTTCGCCCCGGGTGTCGCGGAAACAATATCGCATCCATCCGGCTTTTCGGCTTTTATTTTCTCAGACGGTTTTCCCACAAGCGCAATACCGGCCGAGTCATAACCGCGGTATTCAAGCTTTGCAAGCCCTTCTAATAACAACGGAGCCGCCGCACTGTTGCCGATATAGCCTACAATCCCACACATAAGGGATGCCCCCTTCTAAAGTTTGAACGATTTTACTAATTGCCAAACTATATTACAGCATATGACGACTGCCGTCAAGAAAAAGTTGTTTATCCGTGTCGGCGAAATGTTGTTTATCCGTGTCGGCGAAAAATCTTACCGGTATGGTCAATAATTTCTGTGGAATAATATAATTCTGTATGTTATAATATGAAAGCATCCGGGGGCGTAAAGGTTTCGACGGGGATTGCAAGCCTGGGTAAGCGAGCAGCGGTGCGGACCCGCTATAAAAGCCGCAAACTTTAAAAATAAACGACAACAATACTGTTGCGTACGCAGCTTAATTAAGCTGCCGTCTTCACCCGGAGTACCGCGGCTGGGATAAAGGCGTCGATTAGCGGTGCACGTGAATAAAGAGAAGCCGTGCTCTTTATCATGAATTAAACGGCTACCGTAACCGGAAGCCTGCCTTTTGGCGTCCGGTGAGGGGAATCCCAAATAATTGGCTGCGCTCGGAGAAAACTCAGGTAAGCGATTTTCGGACAGGAGTTCGACTCTCCTCGCCTCCACCAACGGGAAGCGTGTCCATTCCAATTTTGGAGTGGGCGCTTCTTTTATTTTAGCCGTTAAAATCAGCTTATGTACATCGCAGGGCTCGCCTTCATCGGCGGGCCTTACCTGCGACTGTGAGGCAAATGGTATTAGATTTTGCGGAACATGATTAAATACAATTTCCACATGCTCGGGGTATACAGTGACCTTGTTTAAGTACAAATTCAGCAATTGCTTTTTCTCGGGCAGACTACCGTCGCGGAACATTTTCTGCGCTCGCTTCATTGCCTCCGCAATATCTTTATATGATAGCGTACTGGAGTTTGAGCTTTGTTCTTCCGCTTTAATTTTCAATATCAGCTCCTGTTTTTCCTTTTCAAGATTATCCAATGTATCAAGAAGTGCTTGACTGCCCGTGCTTGCAATAACACCTACTATATTTTCAATTTTTTGACTGATGGATTTTAGATTGGCATGAAGCTTTGATATTCTTTTATTTACATCCGTGTTAAGCTCATTTAAGCATTCGTTATATCTTTTAACAAGACGCGGAATTCTTGAGACATCAAAAACAATTTTTTCAATGGTATCAAAAACAAACCTCTCAACGTAATTGCGGTTGACGTCCTTGTTTTTACAGCGAAAATCGCCATGATTATTTTTCTTTCCGCACCGATATGTGACCAATAAATTTTTGTTTTGCCCACAGCGATGTCTGGTGCCTGTATAGCTTGATCCGCACACCCCGCAAAATATCTTGCCTGTAAGATAATATGTTTCTTTCGCTTTTTTATAAGGTGCGTTATGTGTTCGACCTTTTAAGATAGCGTTAACCTTTTCAAAGGTTTCATCATCAATAATACGAGGCATTCCGTTTTCAATTCTTATCATTTCATCCTCCGGCTTGTTTTTGTGATTATTTCTTCGTCCCTCGGCATTTCGGGAGACTGCCCGATTAAAGATGTATACGCCTCTGTATTTTTCATTTCTGATGATCGCGGATAAGCTGTTTTTTCCGAACGGATTGCCGTTGCGGGTACGATAGCCTAATTGATTAAGCTCGGTAATTATTTCATTGTATCCGACACCTTCAACAACTCTATTAAATATAATTTTTACGGCTTCGGCTTCCGATTCCTCTATTTCATACTTTCTTGTTTCGGGATTTACCTTATATCCAAATGGAGGTTTGCCGCCAAGAGCCTGACATTTCAAGGCGCTTTCTCTCATGCCTTTCATCACCTCTCTGGATAAGTTTTTGGAGTAGTACTCTGCCATTCCCTCAAGTACTGATTGAAGTATTATGCTTTCGGGCGAATCATCAAACTGTTCAAGTACAGATACAACTTCTACTCCGTTTCTTTTCAGCTCTTTTTGGTAAATAGCCGAGTCATACCGATTTCTGGAGAAGCGGTCGAGCTTATGCACGATGACATAATTGAATTCTTTCTTTTTTGAATCATTTATCATCTGTAAGAACTCCGGTCTGTCATCGGTGGTAGCGCTTTTGGCTCTGTCGCAATACTCGTGAATAATGTATATGCTGTTTCTCTGGCAGTAGTCATGCATTGCTCGAAGTTGAGCCTCAATGGATTCCTCTCGTTGATTGTCACTCGAAAACCGTGCATACAACGCAGCCTTTGGGATAATACCTCTTTTCTTCATTTTTTCTAATCTTGTCATTTAAGCAACCTCCTTATTGTTATGTTCGACAAGAATTTTCAGTAGCACCTTTTCAACATCGCAATCATAGTCATTTGACAATTTTTCTGCTTCACATATCTGTGAAGTGAAGTCTTTGGCTTTATAGTGTGCTTTCAGGTCATTCTTGCTTATTTGGACTTGAATCACAGTATATTGCAAGTAAATCCCTCCTAAATAAAGAACCACTCGCTCAATACTAACCCAAGTATAGCGAGTGGTTTTAAGTTAAGCAAAGGTGCAAAAATAATAAGTCTATGTTCATAATATTACATTTACTCCACATTTATTGTACTTTTAACTATGAAGTCGAACCCGGTCCGGTATCCGCAATACGTACAAGTTTCTTTAATATGCTGGTTCATGTTAGCGCGTCGGATACTGTGTTCGGGAGAGTTATAAAACTGCTGAGCACAAGCATCACATAAGCTTAGATGTATCTCATTTTTGTTATTATATTTTCGTCCATAGGCCATACCTAAACTAATCACTAATGCACGTTCTATTCTTTGCATTGTCGATTTATCAAGCTTCCCTAAATATTCCTTAAGCCTTAATTTATCAATAGTACGAATCTGTTCGAGCAAAACAAGAGAATTGTTAGGTAAAAACATTTCCGATAGGCCGACATGTGTAGGAAGATGCTTTTTACTGCTACACCTGCTGGTAACGGCAGCAACAATAACAGTAGGACTGTATCTGTTGCCTGTATTGTTCTGCAAAATAACAACAGGGCGAGGACCGTTCTGTTCCGAGCCGACCACAGGGCCTAAGTCGGCATAATATATGTCTCCTCTAAGTATTCTTTTCATAATCTTTTGACCTCCCATAAGTATTCAGGTGAAAATCACCTATGTAGTGTCAAGCAGAAAAGCTTTTAAGATTGAAAAAGTATTAAGAATAACTCTTTAAATAATCCGCTCTTCTGCCTGACTTATAGGTTATAGCAAATCTATTTGTCCTCGACACCCCGATTTGCTATGGGAAGTCATCAAACGGTTAGCTGCTAACTAACTCCACGGGAATTTCACCCCTCCGAGGATCTCTCGAAGCTGCCCCCATTGCCTGCGGCGTATTATTCACGCTCGGACTGTGGCTGGACAGGAGTATC
>LSQX01279467.1_pt1 | contig 21022 bp, 14 predicted proteins | sample 654561 | NCBI WGS metagenome assembly LSQX01 (sample SAMN04489861, study PRJNA283612) | anaerobic digester metagenome | isolation source: 4 biogas reactors fed with cattle manure at either 37C or 55C with and... | place: Denmark: Kongens Lyngby | collected 2014 | reverse complement strand
AGATGTGTATAAGAGACAGCATTCTTGTTGTAGAACGACGTAAATACTTGTTGTAGAACCACCTGTGCTCTTCTTGGTGAAACACGTGGGATCATCAACATTATTGGATTATTGGATTATTGTTCCATTCCTCCGTCCCCGAATATTATATAGTATTGTATCATACTATAGTATATAATTTTATATAATTTTATATTATGAGATAATAAAAATTGATGGAATATATCCTAAACTCTCAAATTTGATATAATTTGATTAATATATAATATCAAAATAATAAAATTAAAAATATAAACAGTGAGGTGTAGAGCCCACGAAGGAGAGTGAAATAATGCAACCAGATAAAGACAATAACTTGCGAAATCGTCCAAAAGCGATTAACTATGCTGAAGAGCAGGTTAAACGTGGCGGTGGTCAAATGACATCATATTATGACTACTTAAAGAACGACCCAGCAAGTTATTTTTATCAACAATTAAAAGACAGTCCGTTTTTGAAAAATCAATACTGGACAGAAGCCGCCAATAAAGGTGAATTAGATCATCTAGTATATTTATTACAATCTACTAAATCGGATACCTTCGATAGTACTGCTTTTAATAAGTTAAAGGGCTATGAAAACTTTATGGACTACGATACATATATGCTGGCTCTAGAATTACCACATTTAGATAATAACGCTGAAAATAGAAAACCTAAAATATTTGGTGGTCATAACTTTGGTAGCTTTACAGATAGAGAATGGGCAGAGAAAATATTTGATGAAGCTATCGGTAGGTGGAATGCTGAAATACTACGAGACGGACTAAACACTAAACACTGGACCGTGCGAACAGCGAAAAATTATTTTGTTGGTGGTGCTGCCAAAACTATAAAAGTTGCATCAGGTTTCGTAAAAGTAATTGACAATCTCGCTAATATCGGTATAGGAGCATATGAAGCTATATTAGAAGGTACTAGACGAGGCATAAACAATTTAGAACCTATCCAAAGTACAAAAGACTTAATCTTCAGTAATGCTTTTCTAAGACCTTTCGAAGAAGACCCTTCTAAACTTAGAGCCTTTACCAATTGGTTAGACGCAGTATCTTTTGAGTTACAAAGAAGCTATACAACCATAAATATAGACCAAGTAAAAGCTTACGACCAAGGTTGGAGACCAAATCAAGATAGTCCATTTTTTGACCGAGTTAAAGAAGGTGACTCGGCTGCTATTGGGGCAGGCTATACTACTTGGGGTAGAATAGGTAACGGAGTATCTGAGACAATAGGCGCTATAGCCGCGGCTTGGTTACTAGGTAATGCAGTTGGCGCGATAGGTTCAGCAGGAACGACCGTCAGTACAGCTGGAGGAGCTTTGGGTGGGACTTACGCTGGTGTAGCTACAGCAGCACCACTATTTAGTACAGCATCTACTATATTTTATGCCAGTCAATTCGGTGGCCAAGTTCAGGACAGGGTATCTACATTAAATCGAAATGGTATTAGTTATAAAGATATGAATAGCGGTGAAATTATTTCTAACGCTTTAACTAAAACGGCGTTATATATTTTGTTTGATCAGGTCGCTGGAAAACTAATTGGATATACTAATATAGATAAATTCTTAAAGATAGGTCAAGGTAGTGGTAAAACTGGAGCGGCACTTGGTAAGCAATTAGCTAAAGGGGTTTCTACTTCTACAGGTAAAGCTGCGGCTATGGTAGGAATGAATTATGCAATAGATGCCGCTAAACAAGGTTTAAAAGTTACCTCTAAACAACTAATAAGCTTTACAGTGGATCAATTCTACGATAAGTTTATAACTGACCCAGATCAAAAATATAATAACACAGTAACTTTCAAATCATTAAGCCAAGTCTTTATTAATGGATTCTTGACGTCGCTAATAATGAGTATGTTTGCTGATGCTAAAGCCAATATAAGAGAAAAAGACAGAGCAGTTGGTTATGGTGATGATGGTCCGTTTAGACTTGGTTATTTTCAATCTATCAATTATAAAAATTCACTTAGAATAATAGGTGAAAAAATAAATCGTTTGAACGAGTTGGAAAAATTAGATAAATTAACTGAGGCTCAAAGACAAGAATACTATGATACCATAGTTATGATGAAAGCACTAACAAGTACTTTAGGAGATGTCTATAAATATTTAGACTCCGACGAGATACGAACCATTATGAAGTTCGATGAGGCCTTTATGATGTCAGTAGTGGCAAAGGCTGGTAATATTGATTTATATGAACTACAAAAGGAAAATAGTCGAGGTATTATTGGTCCACAATCTAAATTGTTTGAGCAAGCTTTATATTCTCAATTCAAAACCATGGATAAGCTTGAAGCTAACTACGCTAAGCACTATGCCAATTATTTGTATACTACACTTTTAGATATACAAGGAATTAATGTAGAAGGTTATCAAGGGGCTAGAACTAAAGAAGCCGAGTTTACTGAGAGTACTAGCAATGCTAAAAATACCACAACCACTAAGTATCTAGATGTTAAAGATGCAATTAAAGCGGCTGAGTCTAAATTGCAAGATGCCCAAGTTACCAAGATAAAATCAGTCATTAACAGCAATACTAAACCAGGTAGTCCAGAAGTGAAAGATTTATCACCAGCACACTTAACTGAGTGGCAAAAGAACTTAGCTAGACTTGGTGTGGACACATTAGTTGGAGTCGATGGTAATACTGTTACTAAATCAGGAAACGTTATTTTCGTACCAAATGATCTTATTATAAATAAAGACTTACCTAATGTTGTTACTGGAATAGCATATGATGTAGCTATAGATACAGTATTAGCAAGTTTAACTAAGAGTCAACTAAATTTGATTAAAGACTCGTATAAAGAAGTAGTAGGCCGAGACGACGGTATTGAGAAATCGGTTATAGCTTTTATGCGCGATAAGAATTTTTATACTTATATTTTGTTGAAGAGCAGAGAGCGTGGATATGGTGATAAAGCTTTTGACACACTAACTATAATAGATCAATTAATTAAAGACCAAGCAAATCCTAGAGTCAAGAATGGTTCGTTAAGTGATAAGGCTTATAAAACACTTATGAAAGAAGTTCAAAATACCATGAGAACTGGCTTAGTGACTCTAGCCACCAACTATAACAAATTAGACTTAAATAAAATTAGTGATGAGATACTATCGCCTGAATTGAAAAAGCAAATTGCTGAGCATCACAATGTTAAGTTCACTGAATTTATAGACGAGGGACTTTCAAGTATAACGTCGAAGAAAAAGTTGAGCGCTGACTTAATTAAAAAACGAACAGAAGACTACAATAGACAAATAGATTTATATCGTAATGTTTTAAGACCCGAGGAAACTCAAATATTAAAAGATAAAGTAGCGTCTAATATTAGAAATGAAGTTCGAGATGCATATATGTTTTTAATTATCTTAGCTAACTCGGTTAAAGATATCGGCAATCAAAAGGCTGTATATTTACCTGCTTTTTCTGGTTCCCCAGTAAGCGATATTGCTATATACCAAGCAATGATAGACTTAGAAGATACTTTGGGTGTTAGAGTGCCAAGCTTCTTGTCTGGACATTTTACAGAAGACAAATTAACCACATCTGTTCATAACCTAGCAAAGACTTCTGGGTTCGACTTAAACCACAGACAAGATAGGTTAACTATAGCTAGAGAACTCTTATATTATAAGTCACATAAAACTCTAACACTTAGTTCTGATGGAATAATGGTTAAAATTATACCAACACAAGAATTATTTAATAACGAGTTGTTAGGAAACGACGGAATAACCAAGTTGTATGAACTTGCTAGAAAAAACGATAATAAAATTAAGGTAAAAGACATATCTAAAGGAAAGCTGGCGAGAGTTATAGCCGAGACTGATATAATATTTAGCTCAGATATTCCAGAAGGCTTTGCAGGTGGTCTAAAAAGTTCTGCTATTCATATCAATACTAATTCTATGGACAACCCACTAGAAACGATAGCTCATGAAATAACACATCGAACTCAAGAGGTAACTGAAGTCGGTATTACAAAAGGAGTAGGTGGTGCTTCACAATTATTCAAAAATATGCGTCCAGCCGATAAGAAATCTTTAATAACCTATATTAGTTCAGAATTTGATATGACTTATGATTTATTGACAGACCTTGACTATACTGATAATCAAATTATATATCTTATGTTACAAGGTGAATTACAATCAAACTCATATATATCAACAGTAATGTTAGAAAGTGGGTTTAGGTTATCGGCAGATAAAAATACTTTGTGGTCACCTAACGGCGAACAGGCTTGGGAATTAAATTATAAATATCAAACTACTTTAAGCCCATCTAAACCATCTATACCTACTAATAAATCTAAGCCATCCATACCTAAGTCACCGACTAACTCAGTCCACTCGGAAGGAATACTAACTAAGAAACTTCCATCAACTAAGACATTAAACAAATCTCACTTCAAAACTTTGGTAACCGCTAAAGACTTAATAAGTATCTCAGAAAAAGAGTTCATTGATAAATATACTAATGTTGCAACTAATGATACCACCCAAACTAACCCTTTATTAAAAGTCAAAGTAGGGGTGAATATTCTTACTTCTGCAGAATCTGACCAATTCTTAGCTAAAGCTTTTAGTTTAGGTTATGAATTTGATAATGTACCAAACAACCAAAAATACGACTTTAATAAGTGGTTAGAAACTGGAGGTACTGGAACTGTCTATATATTATACAACGATACTAAAAAGATTACTATTACTGATATGCGAAGTATTGACCGAATTAATTTTATGGAAGACGACCTAAAGGGTATTAGTCTTATTAGGTATCCGGAAGGCAAGTGGAATAAAAGAGAACTTACTAGGGAAGTTGGTGGTGAATTAAGATATATAGTCAATCCTGATATTATTGAACCTCATAGTTTAATTGAAAGATCTTTACAATGGACCAAATCTGCCGAAGAGCGCTTAGCTAAAAGTCCAGAGATTCAAAAAGACTTAGTATCAGCTGACCCTATATATATTTCAAAAACTACTAAAGATGGTAGATTAATTCCAAAGTTATTAGTTAGGGGTAGTACTAAAGCTAACAATGTTAAAAATAAAGGGTTTAGTCAAAGTACCAATTTTAGAGATTTTGACAAGACTGAATCACCAATTGGCAAATTATCCGAATTCTACTCCGATTCTTTGTTAGTATCTAAAGACTTCGGTGAACAGGTGAATGCTTCCTATGCTACTTTTAAAAAAGGTGAAACAGCTATATATAATGCTAATAATAGAACTTGGCAAAATCTTAAGGATATATTTACTACTAAAGATCTAGCTATTCATAAAGAATTATTTGATATAGTCAAACCTTATCATAGTATGCTTAGTGTTGCTGTTACAAAAGCTCCAGCCGATTTCAATAGGTTTATGGAGGTCCTCAAAAGAACTCGAAATATGACATTTACATTATTTAAACAGTTTAAACAAGACATAAATACACTTTTACAAAAATATCCTAAAGTTAGTCCAAGGCGTAAAGATGGTACTAGAGATTTGGAGTTTGGTCGAGAATCTGTAATTAGTTGTTTAGTTACAGCGGCACAATGGTATAGCAAGTTAAAATATGGACAAACAGCCAAAGCATACGAGACTTCTGAGATATTTAGTATAGACGATATAGTCCCGGTGAAAGTATTGGAAGGCTACAAAGCTATTAAAATAGACAATATTATAGAAGACGTCTACGGATCTACTGCTAAACTTACTAATGACGTAATAGTCTTACGTGGTTATGATATTAAAAGATTAACCGGTGAAAATGAGGCAGACATAGACGTGGCTTGGAAAGAAGACCTAAAATCTATGTCTAGATATGTAAGTAATGAAACAGCAGCTAAGTCGAACCTGAAGTACTGGATCAAGAAAGGAACACCTATACAGATAGATGGACGTGTTGGAAATTTTGTAGTTAGTACTACTAATGAATTTAATAAACTACCTAAAGTACTACGAGATAAAATTACTACAGGTAAATTAAATTATTACGATATTATCGATTACGTATCAACTGCAAATAAAATAAATAATTATACTTTTAGTAGCATAGCAAAACATATTTATGGTAATGATGAACTATCTAAACTTACATTTAATGAAGTTCAACAATTAATTGTTAATATAACCGATTTAGCAGCTATTAGTAAAGTTGTAGATGGTGAAGAATTAGTTAGAACACCCGGACAGATGTTAATGTTATTACAAGCCACTAATATGAAAGCCGATAAAGATAGCAAATTAAGTGATGAATTAATTAAAGCTTATAAAGGTGCACAACGTGTTAAGATAGGTAATCAATATGTAGATAGTACACCAGATCCAAAACAATTAGTGCCGGTATTTATGAGACATTATAAAGGAACGTTAGAAAGTTTAAGACACATTAATAACTTTGGTAAATTAGTTGCTGCAAACCAACAAGCTCTTACATTATTAAGTGGTGTAGATACAGAAAAATATAAAGCTCAAGGTGGAGTTTGGAACTGGCTTGATCGTATGAGACAAGCAAACGTCGATTATGAAAAAGATGAAAACCTAGTAGAGTCTTTAGAAGATATCGATAAGTTCGATAAGATACGCGCTATTGAGAATTATGTGGTTAATCAGTTAACTATTGAAATAAACAAATTATCAGCAGAAGAGCGAGAAGCTAAAGCACCAGAATTATTAGAACAGTATCACAAAGCCACCAATAATCTGGGTAAACTTAGTGAGAGTGAGCTTAATAAACAGTACCTTGCGACCTTAGCTAATGAATTAGCAGAAGATGATCAAAGGGAATTAGACCCATTCTTGACCATGAAAGATCAACCGAGAAGTACTAAAAATATCAAAGACCACTTACGTCAATCTGCTAGAATGGTCGCACGACGTATTAATGAATTAAATCAATTGAACGATGACAATGACGCAATTAAACGACTAAGTCCCGAAGTTCAAAAAGTACTTAATGATGATTATATTTTAACACCAGCAGTTTATGGTAAACTAACTGATAAGCAATTAGAACGCTTATTAGATGAATTTAAAAGTGCTTCTAAACAACTAAATATTTATATACGTGCTGCTAAGATTAAAAAAGAAGCTCGGTTAATTACTCAAAAACGTATTGATGAAATGACCAAAAAAGGTGAAAAGCCTGTCGACAAACCTAAAGGTAAAACATTGCGCGATAAAATTAACGTTAAACATACAACCAGAATAGTTAATCAAAAGTTTACATTTAATAGTAGAGAACAAATTACTAAATCTGCTGAGACTATGTTAAATACTCAATGGGGTAAAACTGGCACTTCTAAAGTTCAAGGCATAACTGGTAATAAGCAACAAAATATTCACAATGGTGAAACATTCTATAAAGAGAATGCGGATATTTTATTATCAATGACTACCGGTGAAGCAGAAGCTACAGCTAGATGGTTTATGGATGCTAATATAATGGACATTAGTGCCGACAGTGCTGAAGCTCAATCATTCGCCGCTATTAGATTATACTTCTTAGGTTATGTATTTGGACAAGCCCAAGAAGGTGGTCAATTCTATAACTTTAGTCCTAATTTAAGAAATAGATTACAAAATTATTTAAGGACACAAGCAACGGTTGCTGGTACTTCATTAGCAGTTTGGAATAATATAAGAGAAGTACTTAATCCGTTTGAAATAATGTTTAATGCTAATATGGAGATGGGTGGAGTAATACTGAGTGACGACGAGAAAGAAAATTTACTGAACGCGGCAGAGTCTAGTGACATAGGTAAAATTATGGAGGCTCAACGACTTATCTTAGATAGAATAAATGAACAAAAGACTACAAGCAGAAGTATTTGGCGTAAGATTATTACAGTAAGATCAATGGCGATGTTATCCAGTCCGCTTACTTGGTTGAGATATAAATTGTCTAAGTTTATGTTAAAACCTTTACGTAATGCATCATCTAAAATTGGTGAAGCAGTCTTCAAAAAGAAAGACTATGCTCCAGGACAATTAGATATGAAAGCTAATATAACGCCCGAGATCCAAAAGTTTATAGACGAACACATTATTAGTAGTGGATTGTTTGATCAACTTGTTAGTAACCTATCCAGATATAACCCGAGTAGTATTCAGGCTAGATATAAAAATACAACAAGAACTCCATCTAAAGATACCATCTTTGCTAATATGGTAATTAAGTCAATGTATAATCAGTTTTATAACGAAAATATGTTTGATAGTCCGAGACTTAATAAGTTACATCGAGGCTTAATGAAAATTATGTCCGATAACAACTATGTAAGAGAAGCAACTATTAGATACTTCGGTAAGATACTTGCTGAGAAAAAATATAATTTAGACAAAGGTGTAACTGACAATATAATGCTGGACTTTGCTAAAGCAGTGGGTATTGCAATGAAGGAATATATGCATTCAAATAACTACTTTAATAATATAGAGTCGACGTTGGCGAGTAAATCTGAGTTCGGTTATTTCATGTACAAGTTGTTTATTCCGTTTGCTTCTACTTCATGGAACTGGTTTAAAGAAATGATGAAATTTACCGCCCCTGGTTTAGGTAGAGCAATTTACAGAATGGCGACTTTAGAAGAACAGATAAAAAAAGCCGAGGAAAATTGGCAAAAAGGTACATCTCAAATACCACCCGAATTTACGGAATTCATGATACGTAGAGATTTAGGTTCTGGTGTTATTGGAACACTCATGATGGTACTCGGAATGATGCTTGCTGGACTAGGTTTTATAGACTTAGAAGAAAAAGATTACGGTATACCAAAATTACGTATAGGTGATTTAAGAATAGATATTGCCAAAATCTTTGGTAGCTCATCTTTACTAGCCGGAGCGGCTTTAGTTAAAGGTTGGGAAAGTGAGAACTTTATGGACGCTTTAGATGCTATGGTAGAGCCTATATTAGATAGCTTTATATTAACTCAAATCATTGAGTTAGACAAATACCACAGCGGAGGTTTAGCATCATTCGGTCTTAATTTCTTAGAGAACACACTATTGTCATTTATACCTGCTGGTGTTCGTTGGTTGTCAGGCGCTACTTATAGTGGAACTTACAAACCTAATAATATATTTCAAAAAGCAGTGGTAAGAATACCATTCTTAGGATCAGTATTCAATACCCCTAAGAGAGTAAATCCACATACTGGTAAAGAAGGTAATATGTGGGACGCTTTTGAAAGGGTTATACCATACTTAGAAATTAGACAAGCTAGTACCATTGAAGACAATACTAAAGCACTCGGTCTTAACAAAACAGAGTTACGAGGCAAATACGAAATCAATGGAGAAAAGTTTAATTTGTCAGCAAGAGAAGTTGCTGAGCTTAATAAAGCATATGGTGAGTGGAATGCTACAATGTTAAGATTATTTTACGATAATCAATTACGTAAGACCACTCAAATGGACAATGGAACTTATAGAGAGTTAACTTATAGTCAAATGACCGAAGATCAAAGACGAAGAGCGGTAAAATCTATATATGAAAAGAACGCAGAGTATGCTAAGATCCAAGCTTGGTTAAAAGCAGGTAATGCATATTACGCGAGTGATAACGATTATATGGAGCTTAAACGTAGAGGAGTTAAAGGACTACTTTATAAGGGCAATAAAGGCTTCGTCAAGAAGTAAAAATAAAAGACGGCTTGCTAAGTCGTCTTTTTTAATATCTCAATTTTAATTTATTATGGGGGACAAATATAGCACTATTTAATAGTTTAAGATATATCTATCCCTTTTTTATTCTATTTTAATATAAATATATAGATAATTTTGATAATCAATTTAATATATCCTAAAATCATTTTAGTAATATATTATCTTGTAGTATACATTTGATTTCTAACCAGAGCTAAATGTAACCATCTAATTTCATCTACCTCACCATATATAGTTATATTCTCATTAGTAATAGGTACTCTGACCATAATCCAATCATTGTTCTTTGACAACAATGTTATTGAACGTCTAGTACCAAGTTGTTTATTTTTAAGCCAATGCAGACACTGCTCTTTATTGGCAAATTCTTGTGGCATATGTCTACCGAAGTCTGCTAACATTAGTCATCACCTCCTAAATTGAATTCTTTTGTGAATGTTAACTTTCCATCCTTTAATTTATACCAAGGTATATCTAATACTTTGTCTAATTGGTTTACATAGTATTTCATATCAATCTGTGCTCTCATACCTGATACATGAACTAACTCTCTATTATTTATTGGTCCTTCAATATGATAATTATATAATGCATCATTAGTTATCCAAGTATGATCTGGGCAGTTGGCACATAGGTCCCTCGAGACCGTGCCATTAGCATTATATTTCACTTTCCTAACTTGTCCATATTTAGGAGTGACCGTTGCAATAACCCTAGCAACGCTACCAAGACGAACATCACCATCTCTTGTCTCTTGAACCATATGACTATATGTAGGACCTTTAGTACAAGTTAATATAAAGTCATTTACGTTGTTGTGTTCTAAGAGATACTTGACAGGGTTTTTACCATTCACATAAAACTCGTATTGAGCTTTTGCTACAACATGATTACCTAGTGGTCTAACTTGATTATAACCTTTTTGCCATATATCTTGAACAAAGCTTTTGCCTTTTAGTTTAGGCACCCCTTTATCACTTATTGCTATATAATTGTTAACATTAAGTTGCCAGATTTTGGAGTCTTCTTCAAGCTCGAATACGAAGTTACTAAGGTCTTCAAATTCTTTAATAATTGCTTTTAGTATATCTAAATACTCTCTCTTCATATGTAATAAAATACCATCTGTGTTAGTTTGTATAATCTTAACCTTATCAATAGTTTTATAAATTCTCATTGATACCGCTATAATAATCATTTGGCTAACTCGACAAACTTTAGATCTCATATAGTCATCATAGAGTGGTAGATATTTATTACCCATAGCACCATATGCAGTATTGTGAATTAATTTACCGGCTGGAACGAATTCGATGTCTTCTTGTGTCCATAGCTCTTTAGGAGTAACTTTCAATTTACGTCTTCTAAGAACTGAGTCTTTAAATACGTCTGGTTTAGTAACACCTCTGGACATTGCTCCTACATACACCATTATAGATGGATGACAACCAGATAAGTCAATGTTATATAAGCCCCAGTCTTCAGTTGCTTCAACATATAGATTACTTGCAACTCTACCTTCTCTTGGAGTAGTGAATACTGAGTGTATACCACCATCTGCCATATAAACCCGGTTCTCAAACATAGTCATCTGCTTAGGTTTCTGACTAGTATATAAATGTCTAAGGGCTTCGATCGGCACCCACTTTTCAATATAGTCTCGTATTGGCTTTTCATAGATAGTGAAGGTAGGGTCTTTGATTGTTGTTCCATGTGCTCTCTCAGCTCCTAATGCTTTACCAACTAATATAGCATTTGTAGATGCATAACATACTGTTGGTTCTATACCATAAGTTTTACCTACTGACAATTTAGTATTAATGTATGGTTTAGATAAAGTAACATACATAACATGTAGTGCAAATACGTCGTGTTTACAATAATATATAATATCTTGTTTGTCCTGCTCAGTTAAGTCTGTTTTACCAAAAGGCACTGTAGTCTCTCGAATGTCCATACCAAAAGCAGCCTCTTTATCTTTTAGTCCTTTGGAACTATCGTCCATTAAGTCTTGGTGTGCTTCCATACCTTGCCATCTTGCACTCCATCCAGTTACGTAGTTACTTATTCTAGCTATCTCAGTCGGGTTAGTATCTAAACCACTGAAGTCGTTCTTGCCCATTACTATTTGTGCCGCTATAAATATCTGTCTTGGTGTGAATTGCATTGATACACATTTTTGTATAATTAAGTCAAATCGTTTACTATTATATCCCGTTAAAATACCTTTACTGGTATCTTTCAAATAAGCTCTAATACCTTCTATACCATCATCACTTGTATAAACTCGCATCTTACTCTTAATCTTTTCTTCTTCCTCTTTAGTGAATTGATAATTATAAGCAGATGACAAATAATGGTCTTCTTCATCACTTACAACTACAGCCCACCAATTCGGGTATGTTTCAAAGTCAAAAAATTTATGTTTCATCTTTACCTCCTAAGAATACGATGCTTGTAAACTCTGGTCAAATGGACAATAGTCGTCTGGAAACTCAGAACTCACAATAACTTGGTCTGCTAGACCTCTATCATAAGTTGTGGTTAATTTATATTGTTTAATGAGACTATCTGCAAAGTTCCCATAATTGAATGGTGCATAACCACATAAACCACACCATAACTTATAATCTTGATAAACGGCTTTTAGTCCTTTATTTAATAACTCACTCACAGTTACATATTCTAATTGAACCCACTTGTTAATTGAGCTTTGTTGAACTTTAAACTTTTGTTTTAAGTTCTCCTCAGTCTCTTCCATTGTAAATTTACCGTTTCGTAATACTCTATGTATTGCTTCGGCTGCTTTATAAAAGAAATATTCCATATCTAAATCGGTTATTTTGTTCTCAAAATCTCTGTCTGGTATTTTAATTCTATTATTAAGTTCGACTAGCATTAAACGTCTATATAGTCCCTCAGAGTCGTCTTGTATTTTAGGCATACTATTTGAGAGTATAATAATAGTTGCCATACATATTAATTCTAGAGGCTCCGAATAAATTGGTCTAACTAGAATAGGCATACCAGCTGTGGCTGATTTAAAACGACCCGCATCTCTAAGCACTTTCTCATTACTAGCGTCATCATCAATATTTATCATAGCTCCTATTAACTTAGACAAATGATAGTCTTGATCAAATTGACTTAATGCTACTGTAGACACATATCTCGGCTTAAACATTCTTCTTAGTATATTAGCATATGTAGACTTACCTGTTCCTCCGCCGCCAACTATCACAAAAAACTTATGAAAGTTATTTCTACGTAACAAGGAATAACCTGCTATTTCATATAATTGGTTCATAACATTAATATCGCCGTTAGATATAAACTTCATAAACTCGTCTATACGCTCCGAATATTGACACGCTGGATTGAATGGTATTTCTACTCTAACCGTGTTATAACTATTAGGACTAGGTTGTATTAACTCCAAATTATATAAATCTAAATACCCGTTAGATACTGGTATACAAGAATACTCTTGATCTAACTGAAACGGGTTAATTTGTTTTTGAACAACAATAAACTCTATTATTTCATTACGTTGTGATTTAGTCGCTTCTCTATAACCTTCTTTGTGAACCAATTCATGTAACTCAAATGGTGATAATTTCTCATATATACCATTATCCCATTTATACACATAATCACCAACTGCAATTAGATTATGCTCATCTATTAATTTTTTAGCAATACTTAACCAAGTACCAGGTTTACTGCTTGGTGAACCTGTGCCATCTATGGCTTGCATATTACCATACGTTTTTTCAACTGGTCTTGCTACAGTAGCTTCGAAAATATCTTCGCTCATAGGGTTTTCCCAAATCTCCCAGTTGATAATTCTTAAACACTCTATTGACTCTTCTTCAGTTATTAAGTTAGGTCCAGTGTGAGCACCTCTTAACTTGAATAATGCTTCATTGCCACCACCTTCTGGCATATCAATAAATGATATATCAGTATCTCGTCGTGGTCGTAATGGTCTCATCCAGAATGGTAAATCGTCTATTTCCGGATTGTCCCATTTACCCCATGATCTACCAATTTGTTCATCGTTCACAGGAAGTATAATATAACCTTTACCGTCGGCTCTACCATCGGTTTGAATACCAATATGATTTATATAACCTTGGAATTGACCTTTATTCTTCATAATTTCCGATACATTAGAAAATATATAATGCGTGCCTTGTTTAGAATGATTAGAGAAATAGTTAATACTGTGATTATATAATAAAGTATTTATAACCTCACTACTACGTGGATGGTCTTTATTATCTATATCTATAACTATATACCCGCGAGGAACAATCCAACCTAATCTACCACCTCTAGTTATCCAGTTCTTAGCCTGAGCAACATTTAGTGGGTCTCTAATAGAGTTAAGTGGAGCTTTATTGTATTTTCTAGTATTTTCATCATAGAGTTCTTCTTCGTTAAATGGCGCAATTTTTACAAACTGCGCCTTTGGAAAATAAGAACAAAATGTATCAAAGTCCATAATAACCTCTTTCTATACTTGTTTTATCGACATTAATAAATCATGTATATTTTGTTTATTTCGTAATGATTGCCAAATCTTAAATTCAACCTTATGTTTATCACCCGGATCATTAATTAAAAATGTAACCTTACAAGGTTCAGTTTGACCTCTTCTCCAAGTTCTGTGAATGAACTGTTTATAACTAATGAAACTAAAATCCGACGTATAATAAACAATATTTCTACAAAATTGTAAGTTAGCTGCTTTACCTCTAGAACTTTGTAAAACTAATGCTTGGGCTTTTCTATCTCTAAACTCGGTTATGTCATTAGTCCAAGTAAGGCCTTCTTTGGTTAAGGCTTCTTGTATAACTCGACCATCTTCTTGAAAACGATAACCTATAATTGTTAATTCACGTTTAACTTCTTCTAACACAAACTCTATTTTAGGGTTAACATATCGTCCGATATTATAAATCTGTCTATAACCTAAATCATCATAATAAATAAAACCATTAAGAGCTTGTTGTGCTTTTTGAAGTGCTATGGCTTTCATTGTTGTCGACTCATGTTCACCTAATTTTAATATACCTTCAATAGCATTTTTATATTCCGTAGTTGCTGGTACTTTGAAAGTTTTCATTTCAACTGTCATAGGAGGCAACTCATCGGTTTCGTCATAAGCCCAAAACATAACACCATTTTGATAAGCTTGTTCTAGCAATTTTTCTCCGCGTTCATTTAACCTAGTCGGTTTCATAAAATTTCCAAATGGACCATATTGTAATTCTAATTCACAGCACGTATTTTTGAATGTTCGAGTGCTTATCTTACCTTGACCTGCTACATTTAAATTGTGAAGTACACACCATGGTTCGATATTGTTATTGCCCGACAATGTTCCCGTTATACCAAAGACATATTCGGCTCGTTTAGTTAGTGAATGAACTAATCTAGCATATTGAGATTTTTTACGAGTCACACCAGATCTTAATGATTGAGCTTCGTCGATGATTATTACGTCCCAGTCCCTTTTAAGCAAAGCCTCTTTTACTCTACCTATAGAAGTTCTATCCGTAACAAAATAAGTATCATAAGGTAAAATACGTTGTGGTAGTATCTCAGCTCGCCATATCTCTCGCATACATGTTGCATCTGACATTATCAACACTTGGATCGGTCTACCTTTCATACGTTGAACTTCTAACATTGCATGTATAACTGGATAAGTCTTTCCTTTACCGGGTTCAAAACCTAGTATAAATTTTTTATGTTTTAATAATAATTGCTCGGCTTGTTCTTGTTCAGGGATTCTAAGCCTTTCATTATAATCATTATAAGTTACTTTTGGGAGATTAATATTTCGTGCCATCGTCTAAACCCCATTTACTATATAATGTATCCATTTCAATTAGTATATCAGTGATTGGTAATTTTTGGTCGATACAGTAATCGGCATGATCTAGTATTCTTTCTGCTTGTTCTAATGTGGAAACTATTGCAGTTATACCGCCTGCTTTTTTAGCTAATCTACAATGGATACCTTGTTCAACTGATACATTCTTAGCGTCGTTGGGCATTTTAACTTCCCAATAGAACGATAGTCCTTTATAAGTAAATGATAGGTCAGATAGTCCCTTCACAGTAATCATATTACCATGATTTTTCTTTGGAACATAACCACCACGGCGTTTAATAAACCTCTGTAATCTAGATTGCAAGGCTGTTTCTTTTTTAATCATAATATCTTGTCTCTCCTCTTATTTGTTTAGGTCAAGTGCCTAATTTATTTTATTACTACTTAGGAGAATATTAACACAACTAGTCAAGATAAAAAGGAAAAGGAATAAGTAATGTGCTAATACTCTCTTAAGTAGCAATAAACTTATTGTTTATTGCTATATTTGTAATTACTCTAAATCGAATTCTTCACCAGATAATTGGCTAGTTAGTGGTTCTCCGTCACGTGTCATCATAACGTTATTTAATACTGCACTAACACCACGTCTACCATCACCTGAATAAGCAAAAGTAGTTAGTGATACTCGACCGTAACAACCGCTATAGATTTCTAAAGGGTTAATAATTTCTTGTCTTTCAGCATTTAAAACTTTAGGTGGAAACTTAGTTGATAATCTCATATACATATTACCTACTAATTCAGGGTTCTTAATGTTTTTAAGATCTCCTAAGTCATCTACTTCAGTATCACCATCTTTTAATGTGTGACTTACATTAGTTGGTATTCTACCACCGAAATGTTTTTGTGCACCTTTTTCAGCAGCCTTTTGAATAGCGGCTTTAATATTTGCAATTGTCTTTTGTCCTTCTGGTGTATTTTTAGGAATTAAAATTGTTAAGCTATATTTAGCTTCTTTGTCATTTTCACCAATTTTTCTTGGTTCAAATACATTTACGTAAGATAATCTTACTTCTCCTGTTACTACTTGTGTATCACTTAGTATATTTTTTTGTTTTGTTTGACTCATGTTCTTCTCCTCCTATTTTTTCATCTATAATATCAAACTCTTGTCCAAATAAGCGTTTAGTCTTTACTGCTATTCGATTATCGGTCTCCGGTACAACTGTTAATTTTCCTGGAGGTTTAATAATAAACTCGCCACATAGGTCATTAAATAATTTTTTGCCTATATTCTTTTCCAGTGCAGTAATACCTAATAAACTTGCTGGTTTCAAATAAGACTGAGGTTTAAAACCACTAGTTCTTAATTTTTCAGCGATTGCTTCAGGGTTAATAATAACTCTTTGCGATCTACCTTCTACAACTTTATACCCGGGTATTTCGATACCTTCATTTATCATAGCGGCCGTAGCATATTTATATACTTCATTAAACCACTCAGTAAACTTTGGACCGATAGTCATAATTTTACTCAACATATCTAAAGTCATATTATGTGGTTCTAGTATATTATTTTCTACAACAACTAATTCAAATTCTTTCTGGGCGGCTTGTAATTGCATATTAGCCAATGCTTCACATTTAGCTCGTCTCTTACAAAATCTACAATGATCACCGGGAATTAATTCACCTTTACCTTCTATTGCCAATTCTGCTCTTGGTCTTACATAAGTCTCTGCCCAGTTATATAAATCTGTTACTGATACAAAGTCGGTACTAATGTCATATAATCTCGGTTGTATAATTGTCATTCGAGCTTCAGTGAATGGTCCTTTAAGACGAAACTTCTTTAGTGCCCCAAGAGAGTATAGTCTTAACTGTGGATTGTCTATTGCACTTACTGCTACACCACGACCGAATTTCAAATCTATTACGTGGATAAAGTTTTTACCTATTATTACAACGTCACTAGTTCCAGAACCTTCTGGAACTACATCTTCAAAACGAACTCGTTCTTCTAAATATACTTCTACTTGTTCGTCTTTATAATCATCCTTAACAATCATCATTACTTCTTTAACATAATCATTTACAAACTCTTCAAAAGTTAGATCATAGAATTCACTGAAATTGATGAATTGTTCTTTTCTAGTTTCATACTCCACTTCATTTATTTTACCTAATCTATAGGATAACATAATTTCAGCTAAAGTATGTGCTTCTGTTCCTTCTGCCGCAAACTCACTCGGTGGTGTGTCTGGTTCTAATGATTCTAAATATGCCGACGGAGTACACTCAAGCCATCTGTGTGCTCCTGACGGAGATAACATAGCGTGTTTCTTGTTATTCATTATTTAGTTTCCTTTTTAACATCAGGCATTTCGGCTTTTCTTGGTTCTCTAGCCTCAACTTCTCGGGCTCTTTTTATTTCCCTAAGTTCATTTGAACTTTCAATTACTTGATTGAGAGCATTAATTAATACTTGAGCTAAGGCTGGAGCACCATGTTGTATGCACGCTATAATCATTTCATAGTCTTGTTGTCTCATTGTTCAACACCTCCTTTTAATCTATTATAGTATTCTACTATTAAACCAATAAATATATTACCGGCACTTTCGCCTAGCATATCATTATTGTTATCGAATTCAATTGCCATTTTAGCAATACTATCTGCTAATTGTGGTAATGACCCATTTACTTCATATCGATAACCTTCATTTAATTCAACGCCTTCTTCAGTTGGGGCTAATATCTCTACACTATGTATTTCACAAATCTTTTTTAATCTTGTATTATTTTCCATTATTCCCCACTACTCGCGAGCTTATTGGACCCACGTTCTCCTTTTTTCATTATTTCAAACTCAGCTCGATCTTCACCAAGCTTCAAATTAACAATTCCAAACACTCTTTCACCCGGTAGAAATCGGTGAGTATGAGATGACGTATTAACTACCCAAGCCGTAATCAGACCTTCATACCCAGTATCAATAGCTACCATTATAGGAAATATACCTCGCGCTGCGGTAGAACCTCTACTTATTAAAAATGCTACTTCTCCGTCACCTGGAGTATATCTCGCCGGTAATACAATAGTTTGAAAACCGGGTTTGATAGTTAATAAATCATTTAAAACTATATCCAAACCTGCATCTTTCTCATAACCTCTTACATATTTATTGTTCATTCTTTCTCCCTTATCAATCTAGCAATACCTGGGTTGACATATTCATGTGGTATTGCTAAGAACCAATTTATTTCTTTGACCTTAAATTCAGGTTTATCTCTATTAATAACTTCTGCCAAATAGTCCAATACTTTTTTATCCGAATAATAACCATTTTTCATATCGGTACTTCTAGAATAAGCATATAATATACCATTATGATATTGGACCAAAGTCAAACAAGTAATTGGGTTAACAACTATGTTATGTCTATCTGTCGAATTATGTAACCATGATAATGAAAACAACTGTTTATAAAATTGTTGATATTCATTTACAAACTCAATAGGTTCATTTTCCCAATAAAAATGGTCTTTCAATTTATTATCAATAGCATATTGGATTTCTGACTTCACGCCGTTATCGCGCTTACTATTACTTAGTGGTTTTGGTGTCCAACTAAACATATTATTAGTTATAAAAGAGTCTATCGTTGCAACTTTATAATCACCTCGTCTAGATGGTAAGATTGTTGTATGTAGACTCCATTTTTTAACACTATTACTTTTCATTTTACTATCACTCTTATTCCTTTCTCTATTATATTATATTCCCAAAAGATATAATTTTGTCACTATTATAATAATTATAATAATTTACTATTATAATAATATTTTACTCTATTTTAAATAATTTAGTATATATATTAAAATAGACTAGTTTCGTTTTTATCATGACGTATACGTTTAATTCTAGGGAATTGAAGACTGTAATAGTCATTAGCTTTAGACTTACTCATTTCAAAATATGCAACTTCTATAATTTTACCAATCCATTGTTTTGGGTTAGACATTCTTATGTCATCGGTCATACCAGCCACAGAGACTCTCACTACACCATTATCATCTTCACAAACAAATGACCCTATCATCCCTTCGTATTTACCTTTACCTTCATTCCAATCGACTATACGTAAATCAGCAGTTTTGACTTTTTTATACTTTAACAAATAATTCTTCCTATCACCAGAATGTTTACTATGATAATAAGGTGAATCACTTAGTCTTAATATAATACCTTCTCCGCCTTTGTCGACAATTTGATCTAGTATTAAATCTAACTCGGGATTATGTTCCGGATTAGGATGTACTACCATATGTGAAAGTGTCCGCAATATATAAACATTATTACTGGGTAGGTCTCTCATACTTTCGAGCTTATCCGCTCTTTCATAATATGGCGTTTCGCTATCAAGTATATCGTATATGAAATAAACTAACTCAGACTTGTTTAAATATTTTGAATTAATTAGTCCAGAAGTTGTTGCAAAATCTCGGTTATTCATTTTACCTCTACGCATGATCTCACCGTCATAAATCAAAGTTTTGTCAAAGTTTTCCATATCAAAATCAACTTTTAATGGTTTTTGTGATCTGGATAAGTATGCCCATTTTTCTGCGTTAAAATCATAATAAGCTATACATCTATTACCGTTTAACTTTTCTTGTATATAATATATAGCTGATTTAGTAACTCCTTTAGGATAACTTTTAGCTAACATACAATGTTTGTCGGTAACCATATTATGTTTATTAGTATAACCTAGTCTATATTCTCTATTCATTAATTTAGTCATAAAAGGTCGAATATCTGGTAACAAACTAATCATCATGCGTCGTATTTGTTCGTCCGATTTATTGTCATCAGTATAATACTTAAGTTTATCTACTAATTGTTCAAGACTATCAGCGTATATGAGTGTGTCACTAACTACTTTAGTATTGTAAAAGCTGAAACCTACCTTGTGTCTTCCAGCTAATATTTCAAATGCAAAGTCTAAGTCTTCTATACAATCAGGATTGTCTTTTCTAAAACTTTCTACCTTATTTATTTGCCAAGACGAAGCGTTTACATTATGCATCATGTCAAATAACTCTTCGATTTTTAACAATCTATTAATTAAAAGTTCTTTGTTCATTTTATTCCCCTTTTACTTGCTAACTCCTTTTAAGTTTTTATATGTTTCAACTTCATTATAGTAGCCACCATTAACTAATTTTGATAATTCACGTAAGTTTACACTCATACTGTTTATATTAGCGTTTCTAACTGATATAGCACCACCTCTAAATGTAACAACAATATACTCATAAGTTTTTCCATCTTCTGTTTTGAAAATATCTAACTCAATACTTCTTATACCTGGCAATGCTTTTGAAATTGCTCTGCCCATTTCATCAAAAACAATTTTCTTTTCTTCTAATGTATTATACATTTTTTCTTTTCTCCTTT
>LSQX01087146.1_pt1 | contig 21027 bp, 20 predicted proteins | sample 654561 | NCBI WGS metagenome assembly LSQX01 (sample SAMN04489861, study PRJNA283612) | anaerobic digester metagenome | isolation source: 4 biogas reactors fed with cattle manure at either 37C or 55C with and... | place: Denmark: Kongens Lyngby | collected 2014 | reverse complement strand
AGATGTGTATAAGAGACAGGTGTAACATACCCCTTTGATTACGTTCTTGACTATTTCAAAAGTGACGACATTACTGTTATTAATTATGAGGGGACCCTGACAAATCATACAAAGCAGGCGGACAAACCCTGGCGCTTCAGAGGAAAGCCTGAATATGCCAACATATTAAAAGAATCAAGTGTAGAAATTGCACTTCTTGCCAACAACCACTCTTATGATTACTTGGAGGAAGGGTATATTGAAACTCGGAATTCTTTTAAAAGCCATGGTGTTGAACCGATAGGGCATAATGAAGTTTACAAGGTTATTGTAAAAGGTGTTGAAATTGTCTTTATAGCTGCAAACTTCATATTAGTTGAAGACACCAATGTCATGGCAGAGAGGTACGAGGATGTTCTTCCATTGATAAGGGACAACAAGAAAGAGGACAATATTGTAATAGTCAACCTGCACTGGGGCAAGGAGCTTGAAAAAGTGCCGCCAAAAGAACAAAGGGATGTAGCCCATTTGTATATAGATGAAGGGGCGGATCTGATAGTAGGACACCACCCTCATCTTCTTCAAGGAATTGAGAACTACAAGGGGAAATATATAGTATACAGTCTTGGAAACTTTGCTTTTGGCGGGTCTAGAAGCGCAACAAACCCCGATACCATTATTTATGTACATGAATGGACGGTAAAGGGTGGTAAAATTCTTGGCGATGACAGTTTTGCCGTTCCATGTTACATAACATCAACAGATGAACTTAATTTCAAAGGGGTTTTGGCAAACAATTTCAGACCCATTCCTTTGGAAGATGAAAGAAAACAAGCATGCATAAATTTAATACTCGAGAGGAGCAAGCCTCTCGAGCATGGAATTGAAGCAGTAAGCGTTTTGGAATTATCTCTTTGAATAAGTCACATTAACAATCACATTGTTTTCCGGCATAACGAAGGACATTGAATCATCAAGCTCCACACCTTCTGCAGAAATACTTTCAATACGGTACCCAGAAGGAGGAGTTATTTTTATCCTTACATTTTCTCCTGGCCTGTATGCAGTTATATTTGCATTGCCAGGTACATTGGATCGAATATCAACAAAGTACAGGCCTTTGTTGTAAAGGATGTTGTTTGACGAGCTGCCGTGGCAGTCGTAAGCGGAGATGCTTACAGCATGGATGTCTGCATCAACCCGGATAAACCTGAATTCATACTCATCAGGAAAATCCTCCTTCTCGGTAATGGCGTAATAAGTGGAGATATATTTGGTATCAACCTTGTCAGTCTGCCATAGTTTAATTTCGTAAAGCTCAATTGGATTTGTGCTTTCTGTCTTTGCAGCCTTGAATCTGCCAACAAATGTATATGTCATGGAGTCGCTGAGATCAATTACCGTATCTTCGAAGTATGGTCTCTTTGATTTGTCCTTAAGTTCTTCTGTATACAGCAGATGGGATTTGTCTTCTATTGGTGCTGGAATAATCCACACAGGCTCATATGCTTTTTCGTGATAAAAATCCATTCGTATAACTCTGACATTATGGTTCTTGTCGACATCAATAAGGTAGCCTTGCATGAAATTATGTATTTCTCCGAGATCATCCATAAGTTTGTTGTCAACTGTATATTGGCGGTAATAATACATGCCGCCACAGTGCAGGTGTGTGTAAGTTGTCTGCTTTATCGCCCTGTCTGAGTTGAGGGGGAGATGGGTATGTCCTGTCAAAAGAATTACCTGAGGATATTTGGAAAGTACTCTGTCCACATTGGTCCTCGGAGCGTGAACTGTGACGAAAACAGGTTTGTTGGGCTCTTTTTCTGTTATTTCCTTAAGTTTTGTGTCAATCCATTCAAGATTCTTGCCAACATAGTCATCAGCACTCCAGTCAAAATCAGCCCCGAGAAAATGATATCCATTTACAATCCAGTGATGTTTGCCTGAAAGGATTTCTTCTTTCTCAAGAACATTTGCATTATAAAAAGCTTCACCAAAGATCCTGTAGAAGCTGGGGCTCATAGATACTTCGTCATTAACATCATGGTTGCCAAGGATGTACAATATTGATGTGTTTTTGTCCTTGTTTTCTTCAATTACTTTTTTAAATATGCTTATTTCATCCTCTTGTACCTTGTATCCGGTAACGTCTGTCAGATCTCCTGCAAACAATAGTGCGTCCAGCCTATATTTTGCTCTTTTGTTAAGCAATTTTATGGCCTTTGCAAGTTTCTCGGGCTGGTTCTTGCCCCCTATATGGGTATCACTCATGGCGGCAAATGTAAGGACTATGTTTTCAGCATCAAAAAGATCGCTTTCGTACTCGGTGTAGTATCTGGTTATAAATTCCTTGTCTTCCTCCGTTAGCTTGACACTTGTTGCACATGAGGTAGTTAGTATTGCAATAACGAGCAGAATAAGAATAACTATTTTTCTTTTCATATATACACCTCTGGTTTTCGCCTGGTTTGAAACCAATATTACATTAGAAAGTGCATACCGTCAACCACTAAAGATCAACTTTTGAAAACCTGTTTGCAGATACCTTGTAAGTCAGCGACATGATTATGGTTTAGAACACAATGCCAAATAGAAGTATGGGGAATTGTTTTGGCAAATCGTTTGCTCTTGTGCTGTCAAGCCACTTGAATTGTGGAAAGTGGACAAGTACTTCCATAAGAATCATGATCAAGGATGCTGGTATTATTGCCAGCAGGACGGCTTTGCCTGCCTTGTATGCGGTTTTAAAGAAAGTAACGAGGAATATCATGTTGAAGACTGCATAAATTATGAAACCAAAACCGTAATATGCCACATTGGCTTCAATACCTGCGGGATTGCCAGCAGGCAGCACAACAACTCGCAGAAAGGCAAAGGGAATGGATATTAGTATTTGGGTCATTTGAGCAAGAACAAATACAAGGCATTTTGCCTTTACAATATCTGTTTTTCTTACAGGAAGCAGGGCGGTGTAGTAAATATCATTGGTTTCTCTGCCATATACCGTAGTTATATATGGACCGAGGCATCCGAAGATGAATACCATTTCATAGGGATAAGCAGGTACAATAACCAGTATGCCAAGCAGTGTAAATATGAAAAGGTTTGGGTGGGCGGAAAGTCTTAATTCTTTATATATCAGATTAAACATTGTATTCTCTCCTTTCCATTCTTATCATTATTTCTTCCAAGGAAGGATGTGCTTTCTCATTTGGTTTTCTCAAATACTGAAAGGAATCTATGAATTCTTTCTTTTCAGCGCTTTTAACAAGTTTCCCGTCTTTTATATAGGTAATACAGTCTGCTCATTTTTCAAGGTCTGTGATTATATGGGTTGAGTAAAGAATAGTAATATTCTTTTTCTCCACAAGCAATTTAAATAGGGTAAGCAGGTCATCCCTTGCTACAGGGTCGAGTCCGCTCGTAGGTTCATCAAGAATCAGCAGTCTTGCATTATGGGAAAGGGCAAGAGCCAGCATGTATTTTACCTTCATGCCACTTGACAGTTCTTTGACTCTTTTGTTAGGATCTAATGAGAAGACCTTAAGATAATTTTGATATGCGTCTTCGTCCCAGTTTTTATAAAAGCGTTTTGTGACAGCGGTAATGTCTGAAAGCTTTTTATGGTTGTAAAAGTCAATGCCTCCAAGCACCACACCCAGATGCTGTTTTATTTCTTCTTCATGCTTGAAAAAATCCATGCCAAACATCTCGACTGAACCGCCATCACGTTTCACCAGGTTTAGCATACCTTTCAAGGTTGTGGATTTTCCTGCGCCGTTCTTTCCTATAAGCCCCATTATTTTTCCCTCGGATATGGAAAATGAAATATCATCAAGAAGAAAACTTGGGTATATTTTTCTAAGATTATCAATCTTCAGTATTGTCATTTTATCACCTTTATTCCTTAAAAATCTCTTCAACAATATGGCCTGTCATCTTCAAAAACTGACTACTTTCAACCAAAGCAATACCTTTATTGCTTTGGGAGGTGTCTCCGAGCACGACAAGCTTGTCTCCGGGTTTTAGTCCCATGGTATCTCTTGCGCTCTTAGGCAAAACTATTTGTCCTCTTTCACCAATGGTTGCAATACCAAAAAAGTGTTTGTTTTTGGGTGGTATAGGCAAGCCTTTTTCCTCCGGGTTGTAGCGTACCAGATCGTCAAGAGTTACATCAAACAGTTCAGCCAAAGCTTCACACTTTAATATGTCCGGCAGGGTTTCGCCATTTTCCCATTTGGCAACGGACTGGCGGCTTACTCCAATTTTTTCCGCAATATCTTCCTGGGACCATCCTTTTATGTTTCTCAAGTATCTAAGATTTGCTGCAATGGTATTTTTCATACTTTTCATATTTTTCAGCCTCCTGGTTGTAATAATACAATAAATAACTGATAATTGAAATCACCCAAATGCAACAAGTTATGTTAACTTTGGTTGCATCGATTGACAGGTGATGGAAATAGGCTATAATATTATGTAAGGATAGGCACACGAAAAAATATTGCTTGTACTATTGGCTTTTATGTGATATAATTCTACATTGTAATTCCTTGCTCTGTTAGTATTAACAGGGCCGTTAGTCCAAAAGGAGGTGAAACAGATGAACAATTATGAAGTAATGTTCATAGTTAATCCAGTACCAGGTGAAGAGAAAGTAAATGAAATAGTTGAAAAATTCAAAAACCTGATAGAATCACAAGCAACTCTTGAATCCTTTGTAGAATGGGGCAAGAGACGTCTCGCTTATCCAATTAACTATGTAACCGAAGGTCATTATGTATTGGCGACATTTAGTTCCGAGCCCGATTTTCCAGCGGAACTTGAAAGAAACTTCAAAATTACTGAAGGTATTTTAAGGTACCTTGTTATCAGAAGAAACAAAGGATAGGTGATATTATGAATAAAGTAATTCTAATCGGAAGGCTCACACGAGATCCGGAATTAAGGTATACTCCGTCCAATATTGCAGTTTGCCGTTTTACTTTGGCGGTAGATCGCAGATTCAGGTCGGAAAACCAACAGCAGACCGCAGATTTTATAAACTGCGTTGCGTGGAGAAGTACTGCTGAATTCATATCGAAATATTTTGCCAAAGGTTCTAAAATGGCCGTATCTGGCAGAATTGAGACGAGTTCCTGGGAAGATCAGGAAGGCAAGAAACGCTACTCCACCGATGTTGTTATCGATGAAGTTGAGTTTGCAGACAGTAAACGTCAGGATGGACCTGTAAATGACAGCATGCCTGGATATGGCGCTGAATCTCAACCTCAACAGGCTGGATTCTTTGTGCTGGACGAAGATGATGGAGATATACCATTCTAAGTAATATTACCTATCTAGAAAGAAGGAGGCGAAAACATGGTGAAGAAAGAAAGCAACAAGGATAGCGAAAAGGAAGTAAAGAACTTTACAAGACAGAGAAGAGGAAGAAAAAAGGTTTGTCCTTTCTGCGTTGATAAAGTTGAACATATTGATTATAAAGATATAGCTAAGCTTAGAAAGTTTGTTTCCGAAAGAGGCAAGATTCTGCCAAAAAGAATTTCTGGAAACTGCGCAAAGCATCAGAGACAGCTTACCAACGCTATAAAGAGGGCAAGACACGTTGCGTTGATGCCATTTTCTTCTGATTAATATAAGTAAAAAGCGCAGCTTCCATAGTTGCGCTCTTTTTGTATATTAAAAACGGAATGAGGGGTTTGTATGTTGAATGTTTTTGGTAATGTCAGACAGATTGACAATTGTAAAGCCGACTTGGTAATGGCAGTAGGAAAACTATACAAAGACCTTTCAGCCGACGAAATAATAATTGATGAAGTGAACGAGGACATATCTGAGCTAATAGTTCTTTCTTATGCACTCGGAAAGAAACTGGGACTTGATCAGGATGAAATCAGCAACAAGGTAATAAGAAAATTAAGGTTGAGAAAAGTATAACATGAAAGGTAAATTTTCAATCCGAAAAGTAAATATGGCGCTGATCAACTTTGTGATAGCTGCAGCACTGATTGCAAACAGCATTTATTTTTATGCAGTGCAGAAAAGTTACAGGATCGTGCTGGTTTATATTTTGCTGCTTGTCGCTGTCATTATATTAAACATTGTTATCGCCATACTGAAAAGAAAAGCCATAGTAAAAATTGTGTCGGGCATATCTTTCCACTTGAAAGAAGGAAAGGAAGGTTCGATAAGGGATTTCCATTTGCCTCTCTTGTTTATAAATGAGAGCGGGGAGCTTATCTGGCACAATAAACATTTTGCCAATATTTTTGAAAAGAAGAAGACAATTAGGAAGACTGTCAACGAGCTGTTTCTTTTGAAAATAAAAAGCAAGCTTATAGAGAACGATACTAACCTTGTGAGCGAGGTATATCTTGAAGGCAGAACGTATCAGATGCTGGGCAATATTATCAAAGCTGAAAAAGAAGAAAAACGCGGCTTTTACATCATGCTGTATTTCATAGATATTACCGAGATGGTGAAGCTTAGGCAGAAGTACGAAGATGAGAAACTTGCAGTAGGAATAATTGTAATTGATAGTTATGAAGAAATATATCGTTCCAGTGGTGAAGCTGTAGTAAATGAAATTTTTGTAGAACTTAACAGAATATTTGACGAATGGTTGAAAGGAAAAGGCGCAATCATAAGAAGATTGATAAGAGACAGATATGTGCTGCTTGCTGAAAACCATGAGTTGAAAGAGTTTGAAAAGAACAAGTTTGAAATATTGGACAAGGCAAAAAATATTAACGTAGGAAACAAGATCCCGGTGTCTCTTAGCATAGGTATTGCTAAAGACGGGCAAACAATAGAAGAGAACTACAAAAATGCAGAAATGGCTGTAGAACTTGCACTTGGAAGAGGCGGTGACCAGGCCATAGTCAGGTCAAACAACAAGGATACCTACTATGGCGGAAGCAATATAGAAATGGAGCGCCGTACAAAGGTAAGGGCAAGGGTAATATCGAATCTTCTGAAGGAAGAGATAGACAAAAGCAGCAGGGTAATCATAATGGGTCATAATAACTGTGACATGGACAGTCTGGGGGCATCCCTTGCGCTTTACAGGGCATGTTGTTTAAGAAGTGTAAAAGCCAATATTGTTCTGAACTCAGTAAACCAGTCCATTGCAGCTATTATGGAAAAGCTGTCCACCATGGAGGAATACGAGGAAGTATTTATTAACTCAAGTTACGCCTTGAATATAATCGATGACAACACTCTTGTTATTGTTGTGGACACATATAACAAGGAGCTTACGGAGTGTCCAAAGCTTCTTGATTATGCAAGCAGAATAGCACTTATAGACCACCATAGAAGAGGTTCCGACTTCATCAAAAATACTGTAATAGATTATGCGGAAACTTACGCATCATCCACAAGCGAGCTGCTAGTGGAAATACTCATGTATTTTGAACCGAATGTAACAATACCACCCATAGAGGCTGAAGCGCTTTATGCCGGGATACTTGTTGATACCAAGAACTTTACATTCAAAACCGGCACAAGAACCTTTGAAGCGGCTTCCTTCTTAAGAGCACAGGGTGTTGATACAATATCCGTAAAGCAATACTTCCAGCCTGATATTCAAACCTTTATACAGGTTTGTGATGTGGCAACCAGTGCGGAGATTGTGTACGGAAACATGTCCATTGCCGTATGTGGTTCGGACATAAAGAATCCGAAATTCATATCAGCTCTTGCTGCGGATCAGATGCTGAATGTGGCAGGTATTGATGCTACGTTTGTCCTGTGTGAAATAGGTGGAGTTGTTTACATAAGCGCCAGGTCTTTAGGGGCAATCAATGTTCAAGTTATTCTAGAGAAACTGGGAGGAGGCGGTCATTTGACTGCTGCTGGCGCTGCAATAAAAGACGTATCAATACAATACGCAAAAAAGAGCTTGATAGAAGCAATTGAAAGTTATATCAATTAATTTGGGGAGGATTATGTAATGAAGGTAATATTGTTACAGGATATAAAGTCTTTAGGTAAAAAGGATCAGATAGTGAATGTTAGTGACGGGTATGCGAACAATTATCTTATTCCAAGAAAGCTTGCATTACAAGCAACTGATGCCAATTTAAGAACTTTGGAAAACAAGAAGAGGGCGGCAGATGCAAAGGCTGCAAAAGAACTGGAGGAAGCAAAACAGCTTGCGAAGAAAATTGAGGGTAAGCAATTTGTCATAAAAGTAAAAACTGGTGAAAGTGGAAAACTTTTTGGTGCCATCTCCAATAAGGATATTTCAGATGCAATAAAGGACGCAACAGGTGTGGATATAGACAGAAAGAAAATAGTTATGAACGAACCTATAAAGCAGTTGGGAACCTTTGACTTGGAAGTAAAGGTTCACCTTGGTGTTTCTGCAAGGTTTAATGTAAGTATACAAGAAGAATAGGTGAGTGCGAATGGATGCCAGTAGCGCAGTTGGAACCAACAGGATTCCGCCACACAATCTGGATGCAGAAAGATCCGTTATAGGGGCAGTACTCCTGACATCGGATGTATTGATGGATGTTGTTGATATTGTAAAACCTGACGACTTTTACAGCCGTAACCATGCATCCATATATGAGACGATTATTGAACTGTTCAATCAGAACCTGCCAGTGGATGTGGTTACGGTAACCGAAAGACTTACTACAAAGGGAATACTGGAGATCGTTGGTGGAATTCCATATATCGCTTCTTTGGCAGATGATGTGCCTTTGTCTTCAAATGCAAAGCAGTACGCAACAATTGTTGCAGAAAAATCAATTCAAAGAAAACTTATTAAAGCGGCGTATGAAATATCGAAAACTGCTTATGAACCTGAAGGTGATATTTCTCAGGCCCTTGAAATGGCGGAACAGCTTATATTCGGCATCTCTCAGAACAGAACCGGCAAATCCTATGTTCAGCTGAGGGATGTCCTTACCACTGTATATAACAAGCTGGAAGAGATATCCCAAATGAAAGGCATCCCGGGAATACCAACTGGTTATCATGACCTGGATAAAATGCTGTCAGGACTTCACGACTCGGACCTCATCCTTATAGCGGCACGTCCAGGTATGGGTAAAACCGCATTCATGCTGAATATTGCCCAATATGCAGCCATAAACAAAAAGGTGCCTGTTGCGGTGTTCAACCTGGAGATGTCAAATGAGCAGCTGGCTACAAGAATGCTGAGCAGTGTATCCCAGGTTGCAAGTGAAAAACTCAGAAGCGGACAGATTCAAGATGACGATTGGACAAGGCTTGCTGAAGCACTAGGACCAATGTCGGAAGCACCTATTTACTTTGATGATGCAACGGATGTAAGTGTTTCATCCATCCGGGCAAAGTGTAGAAAACTGAAGTTGGAAAAAGACATAAAGTTGGTTATAATAGACTACATACAGCTTATGTCTGGCAGCAAACGTACTGACAACAGGGTGCAGGAAGTATCCGATATTTCCAGGTCGCTAAAAATAATGGCAAAAGAGCTTAATGTACCGGTAATCGTTGGCTCCCAGCTGAGCAGGGATGTGGAGAAAAGAGGAGACAAAAGGCCCATGCTTAGTGACTTGAGAGAATCAGGAGCGATAGAGCAGGATGCCGATATTGTTATGTTTTTGTACAGGGATGATTACTACAACCCTGATACAGAGTATAAAAATGTGACGGAAGTTATTGTGGCAAAACACAGAAACGGTTCAACCGGAACTGTTAAACTGATGTTTGATCCTGAGCATATTACTTTCAAGAATATGGCATTTTCCAAGTAAGGTTGGAGATATATAAGTGGACATACATGATAGGTTTGAAGAAACAATAGCCAAACACAACATGATTGACAAAGGTGTGATAGCATGCGTATCGGGTGGAGCTGACTCAATATGCATGCTGTATCTTCTTTATGACTATTGCTCGAAACATGATGTGGATTTGGTATGTGCCCACTTCAATCACTGCATAAGAGGCGAGGAATCAGACTCCGACATGGAGTTTGTAAAAGATGTTTGCAAAAAACTTGGCATAAAGCTTTATTTTGAGTCGGGGGATGTGCCTTCTCTTGCCAAAAAGCTTAGCAAGGGTATAGAGGAAACAGCAAGGATTGCAAGGTATGAATTTTTTGAAAAGCTTGCAAAAGAAACAGGGTATAGAATTTGTGTTGCCCACAACAGGGATGACAGGATTGAGACTGTCATTCACAATATTTTTAGAGGTACATCCATTGATGGCTTGAAAGGCATCCCTTATACCAGGGGCAATATAATCAGGCCGATGCTTGATATTGGCCGTAAGGAAATTGAAGAATTCTTAAGTCAAAACAATATCGAGTTCAAAGTAGACAGTACAAATGCCGATGTGACATACATAAGAAACAGGATAAGGCATAAAATTATTCCTTTCCTGGAAAATGAATATGGCAGCATAAAAGAATCCATAATCCGACTTTCTGATTTAAGCATCGAGGACAGTGATTTTCTAAATTCTGTTGCAAGTGAGAAGGCTCTGGAATGCATTATTCCAGATTCATATGTAAAAATAGATATATCAAGGTATTCAAAGAATCATGTGGCAATAAGGGGAAGAATACTGAAGATTGCTTTAGGCATGCTTTTGGATGAGGAGGGCAAACGTCTGTTTGAAGCCGGAAAGGGTATTGAGATGTCGATTATAAAGCGGGTGGACGCGTTTGCTCTTTATGGTCACTCAGGCAAATCCGTGGATGTTTCAAAGGGTGTTGTTGCCAGGAAGGAATACGATACTTTGGTGTTTGTGTTTGACGAGTATAACCACCTTTCAAAATCCGACTGTTGTTTGACCTTTGAAATTGTTCCGTACAGTTCCTTTGACAAATCGCTTTTGAATGATTTGGGATGTGCATGTTTTGATTATGACAAATTGTTGGAGGAAGTCAATATAGAGGAGCTTAAGGTTAGGACAAGGAAGGAAGGCGATGTATTCACACCTTTTGGTTTCAGTGGGACAAAGAAATTGAAAAAGTTCCTGATTGATGAAAAAATACCTGTGTCGGAAAGAAACAGAATAATGCTTCTTGCACATGGAAAATGCATACTATGGATTCCGAATATAAGGAGAAGCAATATGGCACCTATTGATAAAAATACACAAAATGTTATAATATTCAGGTTGCACTACAAAAAATGGAGGAAGACTAATGAGCAATAAAATATATGAATACGATGTACCATTGGTTGATTACACAGATGGAATAGTGGCTACGGAAGAAGAAATAGCTGACATGTGTAGGAGGCTTGGAGAAAGAATAAGCAATGATTACAAAGGAGAACCATTGGTTTTGATATGTGTTCTTAAAGGCGGTTTTATGTTCATGTCCGACCTTGCCAAGAATATATCCATACCTGTTGAAATGGATTTTATTGCCGTTTCAAGTTATGGAGCATCAACAAAATCATCAGGAGTTGTCCGTCTAGTAAAAGACACCGATACACCTGTAACTGGCAAACATGTTCTTATCGTAGAGGATATAATAGATACAGGGCTGACTTTGTCATACCTGAAGAATCTGTTTTCAACCAGAAATCCATTAAGTGTCAAGGTATGTACAGCTTTTGACAAACCTGACAGAAGAAAAGTTGAGGTTGATGTGGAGTATAGCGGTATTGTAATACCTGATGAATATGTGGTAGGATACGGTCTTGATTACAATGGATTGTTTAGGAATCTGCCTGACTTGAGGATCCTCAAGAAGTCCGTGTATGTCAAGTAGAAAAAGTTGATAAAACCCAATTATTATGGTACGATTTTTAATAAACACTTTGGAGGTAGATTGTGAAGGCGTTTAAAAATATATCGGTATATATTATAATCGGAGCGCTGGTCATATTTCTGGTCATTATGTTCGAAAATATTATATCGGTAAATACCCTTAGCTACACGGAATTCATAAAACAGCTGGATGCGGACAATGTGGCTGAAGTCAAGCTGGAGAAAAACACTGCAACCGTAAAGTTGAAAGAGCCGGTAAAAGGAGCAAAAGAGTATAAGGTAACAATATATTCCCAGGAAGTATTTGAAGAGTTGATGATAGAGGCAAGCAGAAAGTCTGAGGACTTCAAATATTCAACCACTGTCCGGGAGATTCCTTTCTGGGTGACTTTGTTGCCATACATCCTTATGGTTGGGCTTTTCGTGGTCTTCTTGTTTATCTTTATGAATCAAGGAAATTCCGGCGCAAACAGAGTCATGAACTTTGGAAAAAGCCGTGCCAGAATATATACAACAAGCAACATAACCTTTGCGGATGTTGCTGGTGCTGAGGAAGAGAAAGAAGAGCTTATGGAACTTGTATCGTTCCTGAGGGATCCCAAAAGATATTCCTCTTTGGGTGCCAGAATTCCAAAAGGTGTTTTGATGGTAGGACCTCCAGGTACAGGAAAGACTTATCTTGCGAAAGCTGTTGCAGGAGAAGCCGGTGTTCCATTTTTCTCAATCAGTGGTTCTGATTTTGTAGAAATGTACGTGGGTGTGGGAGCATCCAGAGTAAGAGATTTGTTTGAACAGGCAAAGAAGAACACTCCCTGCATAATCTTTATCGATGAGATTGATGCGGTGGGACGTCATAGAGGAGCCGGACTTGGTGGCGGTCATGACGAAAGAGAACAGACATTGAACCAGCTGCTTGTTGAAATGGACGGATTTGGTATTAATGAAGGTATAATCATCATGGCTGCAACAAACAGACCGGACATACTGGATCCTGCACTAACGCGTCCAGGACGCTTTGACAGGAAGATAACCGTTGGCTATCCTGATATAAAGGCTCGTGAACTTATGCTCAAGGTGCATGCAAAGAACAAGTCCCTTAGCAGCGATGTGGACCTTTCCGAAGTAGCAAAGAATACATCAGGATTTACAGCGGCTGACTTGGAAAACCTTATGAATGAGGCGGCTCTTTTGGCTGCAAGAAACAGAAGAGATGAGATAACCAATGAGGACATCAAGGAAGCTACTTTCAGAGTTATCGTAGGTCCGGAGAAGAGGAGCAGGGTAATGACCGATAAGGACAAGAGACTGACTGCACTTCATGAGGCTGGACATGCAATTGCCGTAAAACTTATCTCAAGTACTGAGAGGGTTGACAGGATCTCAATAATACCTGCAGGATTGGCAGGAGGTTATACCGCCTCCAGACCTGATGAGGACAGGGCATATACTACAAAGTCTCAACTTCTTGAAGAAATAGTTATTGCTCTAAGTGGCAAGGCTGCCGAAGAGCTTGTACTGAACGAGGTAAGTACCGGAGCGTCTTCAGACCTTAAAAGAGCAAACAAAATTGCTCACAACATGGTGGCCAAGTATGGTATGAGTGAAAACCTTGGCAATGTGATTGTGGACACTGGCAGCAATGAGGTATTCATAGGAAAAGATTATGCCCATACCAGAAATTATTCAGAAGAAACTGCTGCACTAATAGACAAGGAAGTCAAGAAAGTAATCGACTCCTGCTATGAGAAAGCAAAGCAAATATTGACAGAGAATATTGATAAACTTAACAAGGTTGCCGACATCCTGCTCGTGAAAGAGAAAATCGAAGGGGATGAATTTGACAGGATCATGGCCGAATAAGAGATGCAGCATTACACATACCTAAACCTGATATCATATAATGATATTGGAGGTGTAGTGTCATGCTGTTTTTTCTTTACTCGGTAATCATCATGATGACTGTAATGCACTTGATGATTTTTTTCAGTATTTGGTTTTATCGTCAGGAAGAATGTGATTCGGGGTAGTAAGATGAATGTCGAAACCATTCAAGGAACAATTGTATCCATAGTGTTTGAAAATGATAATGGCTTTAAAATATGTGACCTTGATACAGGAGATTGTCTCATTACAATTAAAGGAAGTTTGCCTTCCGTGCAAGTTGGTGAGACAATTTCTGCTGTGGGCAGATTTGAGGTTCACAAACGCTATGGTGAGCAATTTGTTGTGGAGAGCTACACCAAGGAACTGCCAACAGGATATGATGAAATAATAAGTTTTTTGTCATCAGGACTGATTCCGGGAGTTGGGATAAAGACAGCTACATATATAGTGGACGAGTTTGGTGACAAATCCATAGATATTATCATAAACGATCCACTTCAATTGACTTGCATCAAAGGTATAAATGAGGAAAAGGCTTACAAAATCAGTGAAGCCTGCATTATTCACAAGGACATGTCCAATTTTGTAGGTTTTTTGACCAAGCATGGTATTAATGCAAAGTATGCGGTTAAATTGTACAAGAAATATGGAAACATGGCCATTGATTTGATAAAAAGCAATCCATACAGACTGCTTGAGGATATACCCAGAATAAGATTTGAGAAAGTTGACGCATTGGCTCTGCAGCTGGATTATCCTGAAAACTCATATGGAAGGGTCTGCGCATACATAATATATATTCTGAAAAGCAGTTACATAAGAGGGCATGTATACTTGCCTCAAATGGATATTGTATATAACGTGAGAACCATAAATGTATCGGAAGAGGATGTACTGCATTGTGTTGGCCTTCTGGAAGAGGAAGGTTCAATAGTCGTTATAGATGGGGAAGATGACAGGCATATTTATCTTCGGTACATGTACGAATGTCAGACCTTTGTGGCAAACAAGCTCAAGGCGCTTTCGTCCAGAATATATTATTTGAATGAGGATGAGGTTGAAAAAGGCATACATTCCTTTGAAATGCAGACAGGGTATACCCTTGCTTTATTGCAAAAAGAAGCCATAAGGACTGCGGCAAGCAATGGAGTTTCAATCATAACAGGCGGTCCTGGTACCGGTAAAACAACAATTATTAAAGGTATATTGAACCTTATGACATCTCTTGGTCAAGTGGTGTTTCTTTGTGCTCCTACGGGAAGGGCTGCCAAGAGGATGTCGGAGATGTGCAGTCATGAAGCAAAGACGATTCATCGACTCCTCGAAGTAAGCTCGGATATTGAAAATGACGATGACTATTTGGTTCTGTTTAAGAAGAATGAAAGCGAACCTCTTGAATGTGATGTGTTGATTGTGGACGAGTCATCCATGATAGACATAATCCTTATGTATCATCTGTTAAAAGCAGTAAAGGATGGCTGCAGGGTAGTTTTTGTTGGCGATAAGGACCAGCTTCCTTCTGTTGGTCCGGGCAAAGTTTTAAAGGACATGCTGGATTCGGGGCTGTTTGCCACAGTCACTCTGAATGAGATTTACAGGCAGGAGAGTGAAAGCCTGATTACAATAAACGCCCACAGGATTAACAATGGTCAGTATCCCAAGTTGAATGTGAGCGACAAGGATTTCTTTTTGATAAAAAGGGATACTCAGGAAAGATGTCTGGAAACGCTGGTTGATGTCTGCGTCAACAGACTGCCCCAGACTTATAATATTGATCCAAGGCGGGATATACAGGTTTTGATACCTACCAAAAGAGGAATGTGTGGTGTGTTAAATGTAAATACGGTTCTGCAGAGTTATCTAAACCCCCAGAGCAAACACAAAAAGGAGAGACAGGTTGGAGAAATAGTCTTCAGGGAGGGGGACAGGGTGATGCAGATAAGGAACAACTACAACATTGAATGGGAACGACAGAGCACTCTGGAGTATGGAAAAGGTGTGTTCAATGGCGAAATGGGTATTTTAACAAGCATTGATACAAAGAGCAAAGTTGCTTTTGTTGAGTTTGATGATGAACGATTAGTATGCTATGAGTTTGAGCAGATGAATGACCTGGAGCTGTGCTACGCCATAACTGTCCATAAGAGCCAGGGCAGCGAGTTTGACTACATCGTACTGCCTTTGTTCTACACCTCTCCTGTTTTGATGACCAGAAATCTTCTCTACACTGCTATAACCAGGGCAAAAAAGATGGTTGTCCTTATTGGCAATGAAGATTGTCTTGTACACATGATTAACAACAATACCGAAGAACTTAGGTATACGGGGCTGTTAAGAGAATGATGGATGTGTTGACTGCATTTATTGACCTTGTATTCCCTGCCAAATGTACTTTCTGCGAATCTATGGATGACGTGGACAACAGGACAAACATATGCACAAAATGCAATAAAAAGCTTCCGTACTACAGGGAAGAGTACAGATACTTAAAAGGCGGAGCATTGCCTGGGTGCAGGGGATTCAAAAAGTTTGAAAAGGTGTACTGTTTGTTTGAGTATACTGGGATTGTTAAAAAGACTTTTGTAAAGTACAAGTTTAGGGGAGATGTAAATGCATGCAAAGCATTTGCCGTCCTTATGCATGGAATGCTTGAGTTTGAGAATGCATACAAGGATCTGGATTTTATTACATCAGTACCTCTAAGCGGAAAGAAGCTTGCTCAAAGAGGATTCAACCAAAGCAGACTTCTTGCAAAAAGAATATCAAAGCTTTCAAACATTCCGTACGAAGAAGTGCTTGCAAGACCGGTCCAGGGTCAAACCCAGTCCAAGCTGACAGAGAAAGAAAGGCTTGGAATGAAAGACAGGTTTGTTGTGATTAATGAGCATAGGGTAATTGGCAAGAACATCCTTGTTGTTGATGATATACTTACAACTGGCAGCACCCTTGATGAAGTATCAAGCCTTCTTCTTGACAAAGGAGCAAACAAATTAACTGCGGCAATCTTTGCGTCCGGTAGAAAGGACTTGTAGGCTGCCGCTTTTTGTTAAAGTTCATCTTCCAAAAGAAGGAGATATTCATCTTCTATTTGTCTTAAGTACTTGTTCAAATCTTCGCAATCATTGTAGAGTTTCTGGATCTCTTCGTAGTCGGTGGCTGAATGAAGCTTTTCTTCCAGAACTTTCACTTTCTCATGAGTTTCTTGCATTTCTTTTTCAAGACGTTCTTTTTGAGTTTTGTTTCTTCTTTGTCTTGCTCTTTCTTCTTTTGCTTTAAGATAGGCAAGTTTTGCAGAATCGTCTTTATCCAATGTCTTGCCTGCTTCTTCTTTCCTGCCCATCTCAATAAAAGAAGTTGCAATTTTACTTACAAAAAACCTGTCATGGGATACACAAAGTATGGTACCTTCAAACTCAAGAAGGGCATCTTCCAAAACTTCTCTTGTATATATGTCCAAATGGTTTGTAGGTTCGTNNTTTAGATCCAAATAGTTTGTAGGTTCGTCAAGTATGAGGAGTGATGCGTTTTTGTATATTGTTTTAAGAAGCTGCACTCGTGCTTTCTCGCCGCCGCTCAAAACACCTATTTTTCTAAAAACATCATCTCCCTTAAAACCAAAAGCTGCAAGACTGTTTCTTATTTCAACCGGAGTTACATTGTCAAAGTTGTCATACAGCTCGTCGAATATGGTGTTATCCATATTCAAATCGGACATGTCCTGGGAATAGTAGGCAAAATCAATATTGCTTCCGATTTTGAATTTTCCTTTATAACCTTCAAGACTTCCTGTAAGGATTTTAAGTAGAGTGGTCTTGCCGCAGCCATTTGGCCCGGTTATGAATACCCGGTCCCCTCGGTAGATTTTAAAACTGAGGTTTTCAAAAAGCATTTCATCGGTATAGCCAAAAGAAAGATTGTCAGCAACAATTACTTCTTTACCTTCCAGGTAATTGATTTTCAATTTTATAGGGTTAACCTTTTTTTTCATCTTGTGGTTTTTCAAGCAAAGTCATTTTTTCAAGCTTTTTCATCCTGCTTTCAGCAGCTATAATGTTTCTTTCCCTGTTCTAGCGTTTTTGCTGTTCTACAAAAGCCATTATTCTCTCAATTTCCTTCTGCTGCTGTATAAAGCATTTTTCCTGATAAGCTTTGTCCGCTTCTCTTAAGGCCACATACTTGTCATAGGGAGCATTGTACATGTATGCTTCCTGGTTGTCTATTAAAAGTGTCTTGTTGGTTACTGTAGTGAGGAGCTGTCTGTCATGGGATATGACCAGCAAAGTCCCCTGATAGCTTTTTAAAAAGGATTCAAGCCATTCAATGGACTGGGTATCAAGATGGTTTGTAGGCTCGTCCAATACAAGTACATCGGGCGTTTTTACCAAGAGTCTGGCCAGTGCAAGGCGTGTTTTTTGGCCTCCGCTTAGAGTGGAAATCTGCATATTCCAACTCTCTTCTGGAAATCCTAACCCTTGCAGAATGCTCCTTACACGGTTTTTGTATTCATTACCACCATTTGAGTTATACTCCTCATACAGGTTGGCCAGGGTGTTTGAAAGTTTTATTTTGTCCGAGTTTCCCTTTTGCAGCTCCTTTTCTACTGTTTTTATTCTGTTTTCCAGTTCAATAAGATGTGAAAAGGGCAGCAGGAATTCGTCCATGACCGTGTTTTCAGAGTCAAGGCCGGAGTTTTGCTCAAGATAACCAATTTCCACTTTGCTGGATACGAAGATATTTCCCTTGTCGGGCGGCTGTATGCCGAGCAGCAATTTTATAAAAGTGGTTTTGCCAGCTCCATTTACACCTACTATTCCAACTTTGTCTTTTTCATATATGTTTATGTTAAGATTATCAAATATCGTTAAATCTCCAAAACTTAAGCTTATGTTTGAGCATGAAAAAATAGTCATATAAACCTCCCATGATATTTTACAATTTAAAAACAATATTGACAAGTGTTAATAACTAATGATAGAATAAAACGTACATGAGCTTTTAACCTGAGAAAAAACAAAAAAAGGATTGATGTAGATGGATGGCAATAAAAAGATCTCTATAGCGGTAATTAAAAGATTACCAAGGTATTACAGATATATTACAGAGTTGCTCGAGAATGGGATCACGAAGGTGTCATCGCAAGAATTAAGTAGACGTATGAATTTAACAGCCTCGCAAATAAGACAGGATTTGAATTGTTTTGGAGGTTTTGGCCAACAGGGTTACGGCTATAACGTGGAAGTGCTTCATAAGGAAATTGCTTCGATTTTAGGAATACCCGATCCTTTTAATGTCATTATAATTGGTGCAGGCAACATGGGACAAGCAATTGCAAAGTACGAGAATTTTAAAAAAAGAGGTTTTGTGTTCACCGGCATATTCGATATAAATCCAAATATTATTGGTCAGGATATAAATGGGGTTAAGGTCGCTCATATCGATACTCTTGAAGATTTCGTGAAAGAAAACAAAACTGATATTGCTGTTCTGTGTATTCCCAAGGAAAATGCAATGGAAATAGCAAGAAGAGTTGCGGCTCTTGGAATACAGGGCCTGTGGAATTTCTCATCTACTGACTTGCACAATATAGAGGAAGAGTTTGGGGCAGTCGTGGAAAATGTTCATCTAACAGATAATTTAATGGTTTTAGGATATAGAATTACGGAATTAAGGAAGAATGAGAAAAATTAAATAAATTAATTCTAGGAGGAATGTGTATGAAAACTACGGATTTACGCAACGTTGTATTATTGGGACATGGTGGAGTCGGCAAAACCACTCTTGCTGAAGCTATGCTGTTCAATGCCAAAGCTATAGACAGACTGGGTCGTATAGCAGATGGCAATACAACGCTTGACTACGATGCGGAAGAACAAAAAAGGCAAGTATCTATTAATACTGCTGTAGCCCCCATTGAATGGAAAAAAACAAAAATCAATATTATTGATACTCCCGGTTATTTTGACTTTGTAGGAGAAATGTATGAAGGTATTTTTGTTGCCGATTCTGCAGTCATAGTAGTTGCGGGCGATGTAGCTGTTGGAACTGAAAAAGCTTTTGATGCGTGTGAGTTACATAATATACCCAGGGTATTTTATGTAAACAAAATGAATGAAGAAACTTCTGATTTTAACAAGATTTACGACGAGCTTGTTAATATCTTTGGAAATAAATGCGTTGCTTTTCATTTGCCAATAAAAGTGGATAGAAAATTTGAAGGATTTGTTGATGTACTAAATCACAAAGCATACAAATTTGATATGGACGGAAAGGTTACAGAGACTGACATTCCTTCAAATCTCCAGGCCCAGGTTGAAGAACTCAACATGAAGATAATGGAAATTGTTGCAGAGACCGATGATGAACTTATGATGAAGTTCTTCGAAGGTGAGTCCTTCACTCCTGAAGAGATTAAGAAGGGCGTAAAGGAGGCAATTAACGCCAAGAATTGTTATCCTGTCCTTTTGGGTTCCGCTTTTGAGAACATGGCAGTCGGCCAGCTTAATGACTTCATAGTAGACTATTTGCCAAATCCTGCTGAGATATGCAAATTTGAAGCCGAAGATGCCAGCGGAAACAAGATTGAGATTACACCAGACAGCTCAGCGGACCCTGTATTGTTTGTATTCAAGACAATTGCAGACCCGTTCGTTGGCAAATTGTCGTTGTTTAAAGTTTGCACAGGTACTGTGACAGGTGATACCACATTGCACAACCCCAACAAGGGTACTGAAGAAAAGATATCAAGTGTGTTTACAATGATGGGCAAAAAGCAGATTCCAGTACAGCAGCTTACTGCAGGTGATATTGGAGCTGTTGCAAAACTGTCCAACACAAATACAAACGATACATTGTGCTTGAAATCAAAACCTGTAAAGGTAAAAGGCATCAACTTCCCACAGCCCCAGATTACTTTGGCTGTTGCTCCCAAGGCGAAAGGCGACGAAGAGAAGATAAGCAATGGATTGTCAAGGCTTTCAGAAGAGGATCTGACATTCAAGTATGTAAACGATCCGGAATTTGGACAGCTTCTGATATCCGGTATGGGCGAGCAGCATCTTGATGTAATAGTTGGCAAGCTCAAGAGCAAGTACCAGGTACAGGTGGATTTGAGAGATCCAAAGGTACCATACAGGGAAACCATCAGAAAGAAAGTCAAGGTTCAGGGCAAGCACAAGAAGCAGTCTGGTGGACATGGCCAGTACGGAGACGTGTGGATTGAGTTTGAGCCAGGCACAAAAGAAGAACTGGAATTTGGCGAAAAGATTTTCGGTGGAGCAGTTCCAAAGAACTATTTCCCTGCAGTCGAAAAAGGTTTGCAGGAATCCATAAGGAAAGGTGTACTTGCCGGATATCCTGTTCTTTATTTGAAAGCTACGCTGGTTGACGGTTACTACCATCCTGTTGACTCTTCCGAAATGGCATTCATGATTGCAGCGT
>LSQX01232715.1_pt2 | contig 21029 bp, 18 predicted proteins | sample 654561 | NCBI WGS metagenome assembly LSQX01 (sample SAMN04489861, study PRJNA283612) | anaerobic digester metagenome | isolation source: 4 biogas reactors fed with cattle manure at either 37C or 55C with and... | place: Denmark: Kongens Lyngby | collected 2014 | reverse complement strand
ATAATAGCTTTCCTGTGAAAGCCCTGCAAAAGGAAGCCAGCAAAGGAGAAGAACCAGGTACCGGCGTTTAATCATAATAAAAATAATTATTCAGCCTGATTGCAAAAACTTTTTACCCCTTAACATGGAGTAAATATCATATAACTGCATAAATGGCAGTGCAATATAAAGAATATTTTCATTTAAAAAAAAAAGCATAAACATCTTTTCCTTTAAAATTCTTCGGTATTTAATACAAAAAAAGGCCGCCATTACCGGCAGCCTTGTATTTCATTGAGGACCAAGCCTTAATGTTTCAGATCGTGATGCTTTGAATAGAGGAAGCGCTTGATCTTCTGGGTAGGGGTTTTTTCGAAGGGGACAGGCTGTTCTTCCACCGCGCTGATGCGTGAAAAGCGGTTCATGGTCGCATTGACCTTTTCACGGATTTCGTTCAGTTTCTCATCCACGGCCTTATTCATCCGCTCTTTATAATCCTGTGCGGAGTCTTTAAGGTCCTGATAGCGTTTTTCAAGTTCTTCGTAATTGAGGTGAACCTTGGCCACCAATTGTCCCTTGAGCTCATAGACCAATGATTCAAGCACCAGGTCTTCGCCATTGATCAGGGCTTCGATCTCTTCGGGGTATATGTTTTCGCCCGAAGGCCCGAGGATCATGTTCTTGAGGCGGCCCTTGATGTAGAGGTAATTGTCTTTGTCGAGCACGCCCAGGTCACCGGTCTTAAACCAGCCATCCAGCGTAAATACTTCAGCGGTTTGCACGGGGTCCTTAAAATAGCCCATCATCACATTGGGGCCTTTGGCCACGATCTCGCCTTCACCGGTGTGCGGGTCGGGGTTCAGGATTTTCATCTCCTGGTTGGGCAGGTTGAATCCCGTGCTGCGGTATTTGGTCAGTGAAGGAGCACACCCTGCCAATAAAGGGGCCGTTTCGGTAAGCCCGTAGCCGATGGCATAGGGGAAGCCGGCATCGCGCAGGAAACGCTCAGTTTCGGCCGAGACCTTAGCACCGCCTATACCGAAGAAATGGAGGTGCCCGCCAAAAGCGTTATAAATCTTCTTTCCTGCAATTCTATGGAAGAACCTGCGCATGAACCGCACTTTCATCATGCCTCGCATAAGCTTGCTTTTGTGCAGTTTGGGCTTGACCTGGGCATTATAAACCTTCTCAATAATCAGGGGAACGGTGAGCATCATCGTAGGCTTTACCTCTTTCATGGCAGGAAGCAGCACAGAGGCCGTCGGGGGTTTCTCGAGGTAATACACCACGGCACCGCCGATGAAAGGGATGATGAAACCTATGGTACATTCGTAAGTGTGAGGCAGGGGCAGGACCGACAAAAGGCGGTCGTTGAGGTCCACATTCTGAATTCCTAAGGTATTGATGGCATTCGAGACCAGGTTGCGGTGGCTGAGCATCACGCCTTTGGGATTGCCTGTGGTTCCTGATGTATACAGAATGGCAGCCAGGTCTTCTTCAGCAGGCTTGGGAAATTCCCTGGAAGGCTCAACGGTTTTGACTGCATCTTTCATTTCGATAATCCGGTCATTCTTTAATTTCTCAAGACTGAACGGGGTGAGTGTATCGAGTAAAAGAGCCAGATTAACCGATGCAGGCAAGTGTTTGTTGATTTTAACCGAAAGTTTCTCTGAAACCAGGATGGCCTTTGCTTCACTATGGGCAATGATCTTGTTTAGTTCGGCCTCGTTAAAATCTGTGAGGATGGGCACCACCACAGCCCCCATACTAGTGACGGCCAAATAGGCAACTCCCCAATGGGGCATATTCTGACTTAGAAGGATCACCCTGTCGCCTTTTTGGATGCCATTATCTGACAACCAAGCCATCAACTGCCTCGCCAGTGAATGTACCTTCGCATAGGTAAGGGGTTTACCTCCCACGAAAGTCAGTGCCGGGCGTTCTGAAAACAGGGTTCCACTGGTGTCAAGCGCTTCACGAAGGGTCTTGACTTGTTTGTTGTTCATATATTTGATCTTTAATATTACAAAGTTAATCAAAATAGGTAAGTCCCTAACTGTAAGGATCCTTTACAAAAAACTAACTCCCCTGTCAAAAAAATGTTTAGTTTGCCCTCACAGTAACTCAGTTACATCGATTAAATAATTATATTTATATTTATCGACACAAACAAAACAACCATGAGCAGGTAAAGGTTCCGGGTACTACAAATTCTAAAAACAGTAAAAATAATTTTGCCGGGCGAGAAATAAAAAACGCAGGCATTAAACTAATTTGCCTGCGTTTTTTTAACAAAATTTATAATATTTCCACTGGCCGCCTTGTACAGGGTTAAAGTAAGCTGTAAGAAACAGCCACGCCCACGGTAACCACCGAGGCCATGGTCATCAGTTTAATCAGGATGTTGAGGCTTGGCCCCGAGGTGTCCTTGAAGGGGTCGCCCACGGTGTCGCCAATGACGGCAGCTTTATGGCTATCAGAGCCTTTGCCGCCGAAGTGTCCTTCTTCAATGTATTTCTTGGCATTGTCCCAGGCGCCGCCTGCATTGGCCATAAAGATAGCCAGGGCAAAGCCAGAGGTAATGGTTCCGATCAGTAATCCCGTTACCCCTGCCACACCGAAGATGAGGCCAACGACGACAGGAATGAGCAGTGCAGCAAAGGAGGGTACCATCATTTCACGCTGGGCGCCCTTGGTGGAAATCTCCACACAGCGGGCATAATCAGGCTCTGCTTTCCCTTCCAGGATACCTTCAATGGTGCGGAACTGGCGTCGGACCTCATCGACCATTTTCTGGGCAGCGCGGCCAACGGCATTCATGGTCATCCCGCTGAACAGGAACACGCTCATCACCCCCAGGAACACGCCTACCAACACCTTGGCGTTCATCAGGTGGATCTCATAATGGTAAATGAAATCAATGAAGTTGGCATACTGCGCCTCTACTGCGCCATCCTTGCCGTTGATGATAAAGGAAGGCTGGTTGAGGAATTTTACATACATCATTTTTATCTCTTCAAAATATGCTGCCAGCAATGCCAGGGCGGTAAGAGCGGCCGAACCTATGGCAAAGCCTTTACCCGTAGCGGCTGTGGTATTGCCCAGAGAGTCAAGGGCATCGGTGCGACGGCGAACTTCGGGGCCGAGCTTCGACATCTCTGCATTTCCGCCGGCATTGTCGGCAATGGGGCCGTAGGCGTCGGTGGCGAGTGTGATGCCCAGGGTGGAGAGCATCCCAACCGAGGCAATGCCAATTCCGTAAAGACCCATGTTGAGCACATCGGTATCGAACGAAAATCCCGTAGCAAACAAATAGGAAAGGGTAATGGCTACAACAATGATAGCCAGGGGAACGGCCGAAGAGATCAAACCTGTGCCGATTCCCGAGATAATGATGGTGGCGGGGCCTGTTTCACTGGCTTTGGCAATGCGCTGGGTGGGGGCATAGGCCGAGGCGGTGAAGTATTCGGTCGATTGCCCGATACCAATGCCTGCAAGCAAGCCAACCACAATGGAGCCCCAAAGTCCCAGGAAGTTACTGAAGCCCAGCAGGTACAGGATTGCCAGGGAGAACACAACGATCAGGGCAGCGCTGGTGTTGACCCCTATCCCCAGCGATTTAAGCAGCTCCTTTTGGGTAGCCCCTTCACGGGTACGAACCATAAACACGCCGGCTATGGACAACAAGGTGCCCACGGCAGCAATAAGCATGGGAGCAATCACAGCATTCATTTGCAAGTCGTGACCTGAAGCCGCAAAGGCAGCGGCGCCCAGAAGGGCAGTAGCCAGGATAGACCCCGCAAAAGACTCGAACAGGTCGGCACCCATACCAGCCACATCACCCACGTTATCACCCACATTATCGGCGATGGTGGCGGGGTTTCGGGGGTCGTCCTCGGGGATGCCCGCTTCCACCTTACCCACCAGGTCAGCGCCAACATCGGCAGCCTTTGTATAAATACCGCCGCCTACGCGAGCAAAGAGCGCCTGGGTGGAAGCCCCCATGCCAAAGGTAAGCATGGTGGCGGTGATGGTCAGCAGTTTAAAACCGGCATCAGCCTCTGGCACTGCCAGGTTAAGCACAATAAACCACAGGGAGATGTCGAGCAACACCAGCCCCACCACGACAAGCCCCATCACGGCTCCACTTCTGAAGGCCAGCCTGAGCCCCCCGTTGAGTGACTCGCGGCAGGCGTTGGCCACGCGGGCCGAGGCAAAGGTGGCGGCACGCATGCCAAAAAAACCCGCAAGGCCGCTAAAAGCACCGCCCGTAAGAAAGGCAAAAGGCACCCAGCGGTTCTGGATCCCCAGGCCAAAGGCCATAACACTGAATATGGCTGTTAAAGCCAAAAAAACCAGCAACACTACCTTATATTGCTGGCGAAGATATGCCCCTGCACCGTCTCTTACGTGCTTAGCAATCTTTTTCATCATATCAGTCCCTTCACTGTAGCCAAGCATCTGTTTGAAGAAGATGTAGGCAAACAACAAAGCCGTTGCTGAGCTCAGGGGCACTAACCAAAAAAATACTGGCATTTTTCCCTCCTTTTTATGATTTAGTTGTTATTGGTAATAGTTGGTTGTTGTTGTGACCAAAAGTAAAAAATATTTAACAAAATGGAATTGTTAAAACATTTAAATCTTATTTTTTGTCCCGGGGCGAAAAGCTCAGGCCCGGTAACCCCTGCGTCGCCTGAAAAAAGGGAATGTGGGACGAAAACATGAAAATCTCATAAAAATAAGCTAATTTTGTTGAGAACGAATTTTCGGGTTATTGCCCTCCTAAAGAAAATTCAGGCACGGAAACAAGCATATGAAGAAAATTCAGCTGGAAATTCTCGGAATCTCATACAGCCAATCACAGGCAGGTGCATATGCACTGATCTTGGGTGAGACCGGCGAAAAACGAAGGCTTCCAATCATCATCGGCAGTTTTGAGGCGCAAGCCATCGCCATTGAGCTGGAAAAGATGAAACCCAGCAGACCCCTCACCCACGACCTCTTTCGCAACTTTGCCAAGACCTTCAACATTGCCATCAACGAGGTGATCATTTACAAATTCAGCGAAGGGATCTTCTTCTCCAAGCTGATCTGCAATGATGGCAGCCGTGAAGTGGAGATTGATTCACGCACCTCAGACGCAGTAGCCCTGGCGGTACGCTTCAATTGCCCCATTTATACTTACGAATCGATTCTCAAGGAGGCGGGCATGGTGCTTCAGGACGAGAAAGAAGAAGTAGGGACAAACCCCCTGCCCCAGGAAAAAAAACCCGGCGATAAAGAATACAGCCAGTTATCGGTCAGTGAGCTGGAAACCATGCTCATGGCTGCCATTGACGAAGAAGCATACGAACGAGCATCCAAAATCAGGGACGAGATCAACCGGCGTAAAAGCAAAAAATAATTGATTGGTTATAGGTAAAAAAAGAAGATAATTCTCTCGCCTTCAGAAAAAAATTAATAGGTTTGCATCCTGCCTCATGAGGCAGGATTTTGCTTTAATGGAAGTAACCCACTGAACTTGACTCCAATGAGAAAAACCCTGAAATTATGGATGACCCTGCCCATTGTGATGCTGTTATTTTTTGCCTCAGGCCTTCAGGCTCAAGACAATACAGGAACCCCCACGGGGCAGCTTGAGGAAGCGATCGAAACCGCAAATCAGGCCCTTGCAGAAACAGAAGCAGCCCTGGTTGACGAGGATACGGTTGTCGCTCCTAAGCCGACAGAAGAAGCAGTTGAGGAAAGGACAAGCAATTCGGTAGAGGAGGCAGAAAAAATTTATGAACAGGGCTTTTCCCTTGTAAACCTGCTGAGGGGCTTGCTGGGAATGATCACCCTGGTATTCATAGCCTGGATCTTTAGCACCAACCGCAAGGCAATTAACTGGAAAGTGGTATTTATTGGCCTCGCCATACAAGCAGTCCTGGCCTTCAGCATTCTGCAAATCCCCCCCGTGCAGCACTTCTTTGAGTTTGTCGGGCAAATGTTTGTTAAGGTGCTTGATTTCACCAAGGCAGGAACGGAATTTCTTTTCGGAGGGTTCCTTGATACATCCAAATACGGCTACATCTTTGCCTTCCAGGTGCTCCCCACAATCATATTCTTTTCAGCCTTGACCAGCCTGTTGTTTTACCTGGGCATCATTCAGAAAGTTGTTTATGTGTTGGCCTGGTTAATGACCAAAGCCATGGGCATCTCGGGAGCAGAGAGCTTGTCGGTGGCGGGCAACATTTTTGTTGGGCAAACTGAATCGCCCCTGATGATCAAGGCCTACCTCTCAAAGATGAACAAGTCAGAAATCCTGCTGGTGATGACCGGCGGGATGGCCACCATGGCGGGGGGCGTGCTTGCCGCCTATATCAGTTTCCTGGGCGGAGATGACCCCGTGCAACGGCTGATCTTCGCCAAGCACCTGCTGGCAGCCTCCATTATGGCAGCCCCGGGAGCCGTGGTCATCTCAAAGATCCTGGTGCCTCAGACTGAAAAAATTGACGAAACCGTTGAGGTCAGCAAAGACAGGATTGGCAGCAATGCACTGGATTCCATCTCCAACGGAACCACAGAGGGTTTAAAACTGGCAGCCAACGTGGCAGCAATGCTGGTAGTATTTATTGCATTCATTGCCATGTTCAACTTTGTTGCAGGCAAGATTGGCGACTGGACCAGCCTCAACGACAACATTGCCAGCCTCACCAACGGGCAATACACGCGGCTCTCGCTGCAGTTCATCCTGGGATATGCCTTTTCGCCCATCATGTGGCTCATCGGTGTTGCCGCTCCCGATATAACCCTTGCCGGCCGTTTGCTTGGCGAGAAACTGATCATGACCGAGTTTATCGGTTACGTAAGCCTGGCTGAATTAAAGGCTGCAGGCGCATTTTCCGATCCCAAATCGGTCATTATGTCCACCTATCTCTTATGCGGTTTTGCCAACTTTGCCAGCATCGGCATCCAGATTGGAGGCATCGGCTCGCTGGCCCCAAACCAGCGCGTACTGCTTTCGCAATACGGCATGCGGGCCCTGCTCGGAGGCACCCTCGCAGCCCTGATGAGCGCCACCATGGTAGGCGTCGTCCTGGGATAAGGCCAGTATCTGACTTTCCCTTTTCAGGGCCTTATAAGGATATTCCTTCAAAAAGGCCGCCTCAAACCTTTGAGACGGCCTTTCCTTTTTTCGCCTGAGCCCGGTCCTCAAACCCGACCTTCAGGCCACCACTCCTGCTTATCCGCCAAATAGACCTCAGGATAACCCCCGTATATTTTTCAATTTTACTTTTTTCCCACGTATGAGGCTATCCGGGTCAAAACTTTTACCAATCGTATTCTTGACCATAGTTCAGACGTAGTTAACACGTAGTTCAGACGTAGTTAAGACGTAGTTCAAACGTACACACACGTTTAATCTACGTCTTACCTTCGTTCTAACTACGTCTAATTTTTGTTTCATCTATATTTCATTCCCGATTCATTTAGGATCAGGGTACGGTTTTGAATTTTGGAAAAACAGGTTTGAACAACACAGATTACCAAAAGGGCTTGTTCTTTTTTAAAAACCTGAAAAATCGCTTCCTGAAAGATGAGAGGCAATGTTTATATCCGGCTCCACGAGCCCCACCTGAAAGGTCTTGACCAATTAAGAAGCAGTAGGACAGGCATGCAGGGCAGTTCCCGGTTCATTTTCCCGGAGGATTTGAGCGCTAATCAAGATGAAACAACATTTGATTTTTTTCGATCAAAATCCTACCTTTGATTCAAAGGAAAATTTATGCGCGCATATCTCCAGTTGTTAAATCACGTTTTAGAAAACGGCACCCGAAAAGACGACCGCACCGGAACGGGTACCCTCAGTGTTTTTGGATATCAGATGCGTTTTGACCTGTGCGAGGGGTTCCCTGTGGTAACCACAAAGAAGCTGCACCTGCGAAGCATCATCCACGAGCTGCTGTGGTTCCTGAAAGGGGATACCAACATCAAATACCTGAAGGACAACGGAGTAAGCATCTGGGATGAATGGGCTGATGCGGAAGGCAACCTGGGCCCCGTATATGGGGCGCAGTGGCGAAGCTGGCAGGCCGATGGCCGCACCGTTGATCAGATCAGCCAGTTGATCGGGCAGATCAAGCGAAATCCCGACTCGCGGAGGCTTATGGTCAGCGCCTGGAATGTAGGCCAGATCGAACACATGGCCCTCCCACCCTGCCACGTGCTGTTCCAGTTTTATGTGGCCAAAGGAAAGCTTTCCTGCCAGTTGTATCAGCGCAGCGCCGACATTTTCCTGGGAGTGCCCTTCAACATTGCCTCTTATGCGCTGCTTACCCTAATGGTGGCGCAGGTTTGCGGGCTTGAGCCGGGTGATTTCGTGCACACCTTTGGCGACGCCCACCTTTACCTGAATCACCTCGACCAGGCGCGACTGCAGCTCAGCCGCGACCCCCGCCCCCTGCCAAAAATGCTCCTCAACCCCGAAGTGAAGGATATCTTCAGCTTCAAATACGAGGACTTCAGACTCGAGGGCTACGACCCTCATCCCCATATCAAGGCCCCCGTAGCAATCTGAGGGTTCTCTGATTGATGCCTGATGATTAAATCATCATACGTCATTCCATGCCAAAAAAAGCAGGCAGGCTTGTTCTGAAATCAAATGTTCTCTTTTCATTTTTAATTATTGAGATGAACAGGGCTTAATGAACATTCCTGCCATATTCATTTCACTTTGGGTTGAGCCGACAACCAATGATGGATCAGAAAAAATGGGCATAAAAAGAATTTTTTTCAAAAAATCCTTGCACATTAGAAAAAATTTCTCTATCATTGTGATATCATTTTAATATCAAATCAAATGGAAAAAGAAAAACGTTTATCACCCCACATGGGCTATCTTGGACTGTTGATTGCCCTGTTGTTTCTTGTTGGCCCTGTGCTGCTGACCTTTTCCACAGAGAACCCTTTTTGGTTGCTGTTGTTAATCCCTGATTTCTTCTTCTGGATTGCACTAAGGGTAGTAAATCCGAATGAATCGCTGGTTCTGGTGCTTTTCGGGAATTATTCGGGCACCATCAAACGCAATGGTTTTTACTGGATCAACCCCTTCTTCAGCAAGAAAAAGATTTCCTTACGGGCCCGCAACCTCAACAGCGATCCCATCAAGGTGAACGACAAACTGGGAAACCCCATCATGATCGGCATTGTGCTGGTGTGGAAAGTTGAGAACACCTTCAAGGCAGCCTTTGAGGTGGATGACTACATACGCTTTGTGGATGTTCAGAGTGAGGCAGCCATCCGCAAGCTGGCGGGGGCTTATCCATATGACAATTTTGATGATGAAGAGGCAGAGATTTCTTTGCGTGCAGGGGGCGAGGAAGTGAACGAGGAACTGGAGCGTGAACTTGTAGAGCGCCTGGCCATTGCGGGCATCCACGTCATTGAGGCCCGTATTGCCTATCTGGCGTATGCTTCAGAGATTGCCGGGGCTATGCTGCGCCGTCAGCAGGCGACAGCCATTGTGGCCGCCCGTCAGAAGATCGTGGAAGGGGCTGTCTCAATGGTAGAAATGGCTCTGCAGCAATTGTCGGAAAAGGACATTCTGGAGTTTGATGAAGAGAAAAAAGCAGCGATGGTAAGCAACCTGATGGTTGTGCTGTGTTCTGACAAGGATGCAAGCCCAGTGATCAATACGGGAACCTTGCACCAATAAACGGCTTATGAGTAAGAAGAAGCCATTTGTTTTGCGTCTTCAGCCCGAAATGATGGAGGCGCTAGAGAAATGGGCTGCTGACGAATTTCGCAGTGTCAACGGCCAGCTTGAGTGGCTTATACAGCGCGCCCTGAAAGATACGGGCAGGTATAAGCCACCCAAAGGGCCGGCTGTTGATGATACGGACACAAAAAAACAATAAGGTGGAAAACGGGCTTAAGGACAACTATTTTCTTTTCTCCATTGACCAGGAAAAGGGCAGCATCAGGCAAAGCAGCCAGCTCAGCAACCTGATTCTATACGGGGGGCTGCTCGAATTGGCCATGAAAAGCCTGGTCAGGGTAGAAAACGGGCACTGGTATTTTGTTCAGCAGGAAACCAATGACCCTGTGTTAAACGATTTGCTCGGCATACTGCTGCCCCGCGACGGGCGGAAGACCCGCTGGGTGCTAGGCCGAATGCCCTTTAAGACCCTGCGTATAGTCAACCTGCAGATACGATGGATGCAGGCGCAAAGGATGATTGAAGCCACAGAAAAAAAGTTTTTGGGATTTCGTGTTGGTTACCGGTTTAGGGTCAACAGGCCCGACCAACTGAAACCCGTATTACTCGACCTTGAGCGTGTCCTGATGTATGGCCGGAAACCCGAACCCGGGGTCCACCTGCTGATCCTGCTCCTGGGAATTACTGGGCAGTTGAAGCATTTTTTCACCACATCGGAAATGAAAAAGCGGGCACAGGAACGTTTTAGGGAACTTGAAAAGGAACCCCTGTCAGAACTGGGAGAGAGCTATGCCGTGATATACAAAAAACTCCGGGAGGCTATGCGGGCTCAAAAGGCTGCCACTTAATGCTCAGGGCGCAAGCCTCACGCCCCTGTTCATCGAGGATTTTGTGCAAGGAGCATTTTTTTCCATCCCCATCCCTCATCTCCACCTGCGACTCTATCATCTGGCCGTAGGTGGTTTCCCTTTTGAAGACGATCCGGATATTTTCGAGGCGGTATTCCTGCTGCATATCAGGCGGCAGGGCCTCGAGCGCCCAATCAACATAACGCACATTGTTCACGTGCCGGTTGATGTCGATATCGGCCTGCCTGACATAGAACCCCCTTGAGAAGTCGGTCTTCTGCAAGGCAGGGATGTCGGCCATATCCAGTTTATTTTCAGGGCGGTCTTCGTTGCGGTAGGCCTGCTTCATATCATCGGTAACCCGAATGGGGCGCTTATTACGGGTATTGACGAAGATCCAGGCAGAGGTTGCCGACACCAGGGTATTGCCCGCCGAGTCGAATACCCAAAACCTGCGGTAGCCCATAAATCCCGCCATCGATACGGGGAGGGTGCGCACCAGAATCCTTTGCCCAAAAACAGGGAATTTATGAATAGTGATATCCCATTTGTGCAACATCCACACCACCTGGTTTTTTTGGTAGTAATCCAGGCCCACCTTTCGTTCTTCACTTTGCAGCAAGGCCACTTCCTCAAAGTAATTCATCAGGCTGGTGATCTTCAGTTCCTGCCGCCTACCCGTTTCATAATAATGGATTGAGTATTCTTTTTCAAAATAGTTATGGTCCATGATCCCTAATTTTTAGTGGTCCAAAGATCGCAAAAAACGGGCAATAACTATAGTACAGTTTTCTCAAAACTTGACCTCGCATCAAAAAACCATTACCTTTAATGCGGGAAAAGGAGAAAAGCAAAGTGCTGATTATCAATGTATAAATACAACTTAATCATGAAGATCACCATCATTGCAGCAGTAGCCAACAACCACGTCATCGGTGCAAATAACCGTTTGTTATGGCATCTGCCTGCTGACCTTCAGCATTTTAAAAAGCTCACAATGGGTCACACCATGGTGATGGGCCGCAAAACCTTTGAGTCGATAGGGAAGCCTTTGCCCGGCCGCCGCACCATTGTGGTCACCCGGAAAAAGGAATACGATGCAATGGGCTGTGAGGTGGTCCATTCGCTGGAGGAGGCATTCAAACTGGCAGGAAAGCGCGAAGAAATTTTCGTAGTTGGAGGGGCCGATATCTATCAGCAGACCATCGATTTGCCTCAAACACATACCCTACAAATCACCCGAGTGTTTGCTTATTTTGAAGGAGATGCCTTCTTTCCCGATGTGGACCCGCAGAAATGGCAGCTGGTGGAGCGCACCGACCGCAAAGCCGACGAAAAGAATCTGTTTGATATGACCTTTCTTACCTATAAGCGCAAAAAGCAATAAAGGCAGGCATCAGGTTTTTTGCTTTTGCTTGCGGGCAGCGGGAAACAGGACGTTGTTGAGGATAAGCCTGTACCCCGGGGAATTGGAATACAGATTCAGGTCGGTAGCGGGGTCGCCCACGAAGTGGCGGTAGTCTTCGGGGTCGTGGCCCCCGAGGAAGGTAAAGGTACCCCTGCCAAATGCCCCGTGGATATAGCGGGCCTCCTCCTTTGCACGGGTTTCGCCTAAAATAGTGACCGTAGGTTTGATGACCTGGTTGCGGAAGGCAGTGGTTTGTCCCATGAAACCCTTGAGGATGGTGGCGTGGCTTTGTGTCAGCATGGTGGGCACGGGGTCCCATTTGGCAGAGAATTCGAACAAGGTAAAGAAATCGCTCCGCTCATCCCTGCCGGTTTTAGCCACATCAATGTTCGATTTCTCGTAAATATTGGGATTGGGAACGATCTCGAAGTTCTCGAAGGCAAAGGTTTTGCTAAAGTCGAGTTTTTGCTGGGCATTGGGGTCCACAGGGTCGCCATCGAACACTTCGTGGGCAATGTCTACGCCTTCTGCTGCCAGGGCGATGTCAATGCTTTCGGGGGCCGAGCACATGGCAAACATATATCCCCCACCGGCCACAAAGTCGCGGATCTTCAGGGCCACGGCAAGCTTCAGCTCAGACACCTTGCGGTAGCCAAGTTTTCTGGCAGTTTCTTCACCCAGCCTTACATCCTCCTGGTACCATGGAGCATTGCGATAGGCGAACCAGAATTTCCCAAACTGGCCGGTAAAGTCCTCATGATGTAAGTGGAGCCAGTCGTACATGGGGAGGATTCCCGAAAGGACCTGCTCATCATAAATGGGATCGTAAGGAATCTCGGCATAAGTAAGGGCAAGGGTAACTGCATCATCCCATGGAAGGCTGTTGGGCGGGGTATATACAGCAATTCGGGGGACCTTATGGAGCTTGATCTCCTCCATGTTGACCTCGGGATTGGCAATATCCTGCAGGATGGCACCGGCCTGAACATCGGCGATCACCTGCATGCTGACACCGCGTACCATGCATTCCTCTTCAAAGGCCGGGTGATGGGGAAACATAAAACTACCCCCGCGATAGTTGAGCAGCCAGCTCACCTCCACATTTTGGGTAAGGACAAAATAGGCAATGCCATAGGCCTTCAGATGATTCCGCTGAGCGTTGTCCATCGGAATCAGGATATAGGCGGCCTGGCTTAGCAAGACCATAAAAAGAAAAGCAAAAGTGATCATCAGTTTCTTCATATCCCGAAATAAAATTATGCGCTTAAAATAAACGACAAGATTCTTTGCTTATTCTGCCAAAACCTTGCCAAAGTCTATTGCCTGCATAAATTTAAGAAAAATTGACGGGAAATGTTCAATAGTTTGGGATCAGAAGGGAACACTATCGTCCTCGTCCATTTCGTTCATCTTCGAGGGCAGGGTCATTGTTTTGGGGCCATCATCAAAGGAGGAGGAAGGCCGGATGGAGGAAGAATACTCAAATTCGACCGACTCATAGTCTGTAAACTTGGCAAACTTACTAATGAAGCGAAGGTTCACATCGCCAAGGCTACCATTTCGGTGCTTGGCAACAATGAGCTGGGCGAGGCCTTCGGTGCTGCGTCCCTGTTCATCTTCAGTGATCTGGTAATATTCGGGGCGATAAATGAAGAGCACCATATCGGCATCCTGTTCAATTGCGCCCGATTCACGAAGGTCAGAAAGGATAGGCCTTTTTGATCCCGCACGGGTTTCCACGGCACGACTCAGCTGCGAAAGGGCAATCACAGGGATATTAAGTTCTTTTGCGAGGCTCTTCATCGAACGGGAGATATTGCTGATCTCCTGCTCGCGGTTGCCACGGGTGTCGGTGCCCACGGTCATCAACTGCAGATAATCGACGATGACCATCTGGATGTCGTGTTGGGCTTTCAAACGGCGGCATTTGGCCCTGAGTTCAAAGATGGATAATGCAGGGGTGTCATCAATAAACAGGGGAGCATCGGTAAGGCTGGCAATGCGGGCATTGAGCTGCTGCCATTCATACTGCTCGAGGTTACCCCGCTTCAGCTTATCGGCTTCCAGTTCTGTTTCGCTGGCGATGAGACGTGTTACCAGTTGCACGCCCGACATCTCGAGGGAGAACATGGCAATGGGGCGCTTGAAATCAACAGCAATGTTTCGGGCCATGGTAAGCACGAAAGCTGTTTTCCCCATTCCGGGGCGGGCCGCCATCACCACCAGGTCCGACTTTTGCCATCCCGCGGTAATGCGGTCAAGGGCGGCAAAGCCTGAGGGAACGCCACTCAGGTGCCCTTCCTGCTTGGTTGCTTTTTCAATCTGATCCACGGCATCGCGGACCAGGTCCATCATGGTATTGTAGCTTCGGCGAAGGTTGTGCTCGCTGACGGCAAACAATTCGCGCTCGGCTCTGTCGAGGATATCGAACACATCGGTGGTATCCTCATAGCAATCCTTGATGATCTCTGAGGAGATCTTGATAAGCTGGCGCTGCAAGAATTTCTGGAGGACGATACGGGTATGGTATTCAACGTTGGCAGCTGAGGCCACACGGTTGGTGAGCTGCGAGACATAATAGGCGCCTCCGACCATTTCAAGGTTGCCCTGGGTCTTTAGCTCCTGAGTCACCGTAAGGATGTCAACAGGTTTTGACTGGGAAAAAAGGGCCAGGATAGCGGCAAAGATCTTTTGGTGGGCTTCCTTATAGAAAACATCCTCCTTGAGGATGTCGATTACGTTGCTGACGGCATCCTGCTCGAGCAGCATGGCGCCCAAAACGGCCTCCTCCAGGTCAACAGCCTGCGGGGGAACCCGTCCGTGATCCAGATAATCAACCGGAGCCGATGTTCTTTTCCCTTTTCTGGCAAGGGTTTCGCGAGTCTGCTGTTCCTTTTGTTCCATTTTTCAAAATTAATAATTCAAACCCGAGGGGAGGCAGTTTTTCCGAAATAATATTAACAATTAAGAAAAAAAACATGCATTGCAGCAGCCAACAAGCATTTCAGACATCTGCCAACTCGCGGGCAAACTCAAGCAACTTTTTTGTATTTGAAACACGGGCCGAATGAAAAACCTTAACATCGCGCATTACCTTTTCGTGATCTTCCTTTAGGTTTCCGAGGGCCAGTTTTTCCAGGGCCAGGGCGGCTTCCAAACGGGTTTTGATCTTGCCGGCCGGCTTCAATACAGGCTGATGGAGGCCGGCAAGTATTTCTTCAGGAGTGTCGGCATGGCGCATTCCAGGCCAGGCAATGCTGAAATCGTTGAAAGGCTGAGACAGATCAAGGCTTCGCGCAAGCAAGAGTTTAACTTTCCTTTGCAAAGCATCTTCAGCACCGGCATTTTTCAGCAAAAAGCCCCAGTCGGGTTGCGGTCCGAAAACCAAGATGGTCTCAAAAGCAAGCATCGCATCCAAGATTTTTTCAAGCATGTCCCTTTCGGGGAAAGCCGGGGTGGTGTAAAGGACTGGACGATCTTCAATTACATCCAAACCCCTTAAAGCAAAAGAACAGGGAACGGACTGATAGGGTTTTGTAACCTCAAAAATGGGCAAGGCTGGCTTAAAGTCGAGCCAGGAGAAAACTGCAGCAGGCATTTTTATCCGATCCAGGAAAGCTTTCAGGTCTTTTGAATCAACCACCGCTTGCCCCATGGCCATGCTTTTTACCTGGCGTGCCGTAGTTTTTTCGTCAAGCTCCTTTTCAGGGATGTCTTCTGCTTTGATAATTCCGCTTTCGAAATACCTGAATTTCTGGTCTTCCTCCATACCTTTCAAATCGAATACCGAGCCGGCAGGCACATTTTTCCAGCAGTGGCCAATGAAATCGCAGGGATAAGGCTTGTGGCATTGCGGGCCAATGGGGACTGGCGGCGAATTTTTCAGCTCTACCACCTCCTTCAGCCTTTCAATTTTCTGACCCACCTGCTCTTGTCTTTCAAGCACAAAGGGCAGCACGCTTTCTATTTTAAATAGCTCTGCAGGGTTTATCGGGCCTTTCCTGACAAAGGAAGTATTGATGTAAGCTATGGAAAAGTCAGAAACCTGAACACCCGAACCGGCCATGACAAAATACTGCAGGGAAGCATCCCAAAGGTAGGTCTCAGAAATGGCCTTGCTGCTTTTTACCTCAATGGCATGCCAGCCTTTTTCATTTTTCACCATAATGTCAAGGGCAATGATAACGCCGGCATGCTCAAAAGCCGCCTCGTAAATAACGGTTTCGCCGGCCTCCATAAATTCTGCCGTTTTCTTTACGGAAGCCGCCATCTGAAAATGCGTTTTTGGAGCTGCATTTACCCCGCCAGGAAAAAGTTGTTGAGCATACACCCCCACATTGGTGCCCCTGGAGAATTTGGCCAGCTGCTCAGGCGATATCCGGTCGCGCAAAAACGGCCGCTTCTTATGCAGATACAGCGACTTTTCGCATTGCAGGCCGCGGATAAAGGTGGATTTCGAAAGGACCGAAGACGATTTATTTGAAGGCATAATCATTAATTTTCACACAAAGAAAAGGAAAAGATTCGACCCGTTGTTGAGAAAAATTTGGAAAAAGCCGGGTTGCCGAATTATGTCCCAAAACTATTAAAACGTTCACCTGAAAACCGAATTCCAAATGATTTGAAGGAACCACCAAACGTATTATCTTTACATAATATTTAATCTTATGATTATTCGGTTATTACAGAGGGTTACTCATTTGCTCGATGAAGCGGGCATTCCATATATGCTTTCGGGAAGTATTGCACTCAACCGATACACCATCCCCCGAATGACCCTCGACATTGACATCGTAATCGAACTCAACGTTAATAATCTTGAAAGCTTTCTAAAACTCTGGGGAGAGAATTATTATTTAAACCCAGCTACAGTGCGACAGGAGGTAAAACGCACCGGAATGTTCAATATAATTGATTACGAAAGTGGCTTTAAAATAGACTTCATTGTTCGAAAAAACACGAACTACCGCTTACTGGAATTTCGAAGGAGAAAAAAAGAAAAGATCAATGATGTTGAAGTGTGGATGGTAAGCCCTGAAGACCTGATCATCTCAAAACTGGAATGGATTCAGCTTTTGCAGAGCGACAAACAAATGGAAGACATCAGAAACCTGCGTTCCTTGCCTGGCATCGATCTGGATTACATCAAGAATTGGTGCAAAAAACTAAATTTAAACACATTCGATTTGTTATAATATGTTGGATACGCCCGAAAACATCCTTCAAAAACAAAGGGAGATCATTCACGCCAAAAGTCCGGATGAGCGATTCAGGATTGGCACTGAAGCTATTCATTTCGGGCGGATAATGGTAGAAAGAAGCATAAAACAAAGAAATCCCCTTATCTCAGAAATTGACCTAAAGATTGAAACCTTTAAAAGATGCTACTCCCAAACTTTTGATCCTGAAGAGCTAAATGAAATAATTAATGGCCTTAGAGCATACTTGGAGAAGGTGTTACAAGCTAATCAAAAGGTTTGATTTTTAATTCGACCTTTAGCAAAACCAATATTTTCTTTTTTTGCTTTTCATCAAAACCTGAAATACACACTTGCCAGCACATTTCGCGGCCTGATGGTGTATTCCTTGCTCATGGCCATTAAGCCCCCTATAGCATTATAGGCATATACATTTTGGTTAAAGGCATTTCTGAGCGACAAATTAATACCACCTGGGTTAACGCCTTTCTTAACGCTTTCAGGCGCAATGACAAATTCTATATTAATTGAGTCACCGTAATGACAAATTTTATATAAATTTTGTCAGTTGAATGTCATATTAAGCATTTTTTTAAAGCACCCAACACTAAATACACACTGATCAATACTGAAAATTATCTGAGGTTTATTACGCAAAAGGATTTGTAATTTATTTAGTCAGGGCATGAACGGTAGTCATAAAATAAATTCTTCCAAATTGCCTGGATGCACTAGCTTCTGCGAAGCAATTTTATAAGAGCGGAGAAAAGTTTTGGAAAATCGGGCGTCATTCTTCTCATTCCATTTGAATTCGAAAAGATGATACGCACCATTTACCTCTTCAATATAATCAATTTCTTGCTGCTGGGTTGTACGCCAAAAATATGATTTCGCGTCAGACTCATTGTAGCGATTGTTTTTTAGTCTTTCGCAGATGATAAAATTTTCCCATAAAGCTCCGGTATCTGCTCGGGACTGTACCGGCTGAAAATTTCCCACTATGGCATTACGGATTCCATTGTCCCAAAAATATATTTTTTTCCCTTTTCTGATCTCATTCCGTACATTTTTATTCAAAGCTGGTAAACGAAAGATTATATAAGTTTTCTCAAGCAAATCAATGTATTTCTCTACCGTATTTGAATCTGCCCTTATCGTATTGGCAATTTCTGAATACGAAACTTCCGAACCCAGCTGTAATGCAAGGGCTGCCAGAATTTTCTCAAGAAGCACCGGCTTTTTGATCTGCTCCAACATCAACAGATCTTTATAAAGGTAACTTCCGGCAAGAAGTTTGAGCAATTTGCCTTCCATGCCCGGGTTGGTGACAATCTCAGGGTAATAACCATAAACCAGTCGGTGTTTCAGCAACCGTTTTTCTTCAAGAAGACCATGATTATCAATCATTTCCTTAAAGGATAAAGGAAATAAGTGAAATTCATATTTTCGACCCGTAAGGGATTCACTGAACTTATTGGCAAGTTCAAATGCAGATGAGCCGGTAGCAATTACCTGTACATCTTTAATCTTGTCGGTAATTAATTTTAAAGTGAGACCAATATTGGTAATATTCTGGGCTTCATCAATAATTATCAGTTTATGGTTGCCGAAAAGCATTTTTAATTGCGTTGAAGTAATTTTTTCAAGTTGTTGACGCACATCAGGTTCATCACCATTCAGATGCAAATGGGATATGCCGGTTTTTTGAACAATACTCTCCAGAAGGGTTGTTTTACCTACCTGTCGGGCGCCAAAAATAAGTATAGCCTTTCTTCTCTGATCATTAAAGAAATACTTTTGGATAGTATCTTGAAGTTGTCGTTTTATCATGGGAAAATATTTTACTTGTAAAAATATGGTTTTTCACGAAATAATCCTATTAATATTATAATATTCCTTGATTCAAATCAAATTTTATTATGTTTTTCTCTGATTTAAATCAGATTTCACTATGTTTTTTACGACATGCCCCGCTAAACGGCAATTCGCTTTAAACATCATTTAATTTGTAATTCAATGGATTTCTGCTCATTAGGCATCCCTGTGCAATGCTTCTGACTTTTGTTTAAAACCAAGGCTGTACTACCTGTTCCTCCGCAAACTCCTCAAGGGGTTCATCATGCGATTAAAGAGGCTGATGTCTTCGGTTATAATTTGGGCAATACCATCGAGCATGGCATGGTGCCCCAGATTAATTTCATAACTGGTTACCAATTGATTATTTAAGCTTACCTGCACCGGGTAATGATCGCTGGATGGAATGGCGGCAACGTGTATTACTTCGCCCTGTATTACTCCAAATTCCTGGTACGGATAATTTGACAGACGGATGTTTACCCGGTTACCGGTTTTAACTTTTCCTGAACCATGCAAGGGGATACCACCACGTGCGATGAACTGCCCGTAATCATCCGGGATGATAGAAAAAACCTGATCTCCGGCATTAACCTGCTGATTTGGGTTCCAAACACTGGAAAAAACCAATTCGCCACTTACCGGGGCCACAAAAGCATAACTTTTTTCCCATTGCAGGAACTGGCTTTTCAGGTTCTCAAAACTGCTTTGCACCCGCATGCGGAATTCAGATTGTCTTTGGGTATAATCCATTTGTGTTTCAAGCAGCGTGGAACGGATATCGTTTTTCTGGACTTCAAGATTGATAAGGTGGCTTTGGTAGTCTTCCAGGGTAATGTGACGTGAGAGGTACTCTGAGTGGGTGCGTTCATAATCTAAAGGAGAGATAAATTGCTGAACCACAAGTGCAGAATCACGTTGATAATTCTGCCTTGAGAGTTGATATATCTGGCGGAATGTTTCCAGTTGCCTTTGGATTTGCTGCTCCAGATGATGCCGCATTGTCAGTTGGGTTTGCAAATGGTTTTTCCTTTGGGCATGGTAATTCAGGGCTTCAAATTGCTCTTTATCGTGTAGGGCTTTTAGCCAGTCATTGTAAACGTTTTGAAGTTGCCCAAGATTAATGTTTTGGGGTAGGTTGCTGATGGAAAAGGATAGTTCTCCATGAAGATGAAATGGCTCTCCCAAAAGAGTTTGCCGCAACCAAAGTATGTTATCAAGTTGAAGTGGCGATTCAATAACAGCAATAAGCTCACCTTTTTCAATATGTTCACCCTCTTGCCTGAAAATACGCTCCATCTTTCCGCTGCTTATCGCCACCAGGTTTACCGGTGGATTATCGGCCATTACCACTACAGGGGCCTCAATAATATCCGGGTATTGAAACAACATGCTTCCTCCCAGCAGCACAAAAACAAAGAAAGCGACAATCCCGATGCCTGATCGCAGCAACCAGCCGGGAGCCGAGCCCAGTATTTCGTTCAGGGGCGTGGGATCGGTGGAGTAATAAAAATCTTCCTGTTGTTGGGTTTTGGGTTCTTCCATAGAATCAATATTTTTTAGTTGCCCAACTCCAGCTGGTTTTTCACCAACTGGTAATAAGCTCCTTTGATGGCTGTGAGTTCCCCGTGGGTGCCTTGTTCGATGATGCGCCCTTTGTCAAGAACCACGATCTGATCGGCATTTTTCACAGTACTGAGCCGATGGGCCACGATTACCACCGTGCGGCCACGGAAAAACTGATTAAGCTGCTCCATAATGATTTTCTCATTATTGGCATCCAGGGCATTGGTGGCTTCGTCAAAGAATAGGTATTCCGGGTCTTTGTAAACGGCACGGGCTATGAGCAGGCGTTGCTTTTGCCCCTGGCTCAACCCTATCCCCTCCTGCCCTATCTTGGTGTTCAGGCCCAGGGGAAGGCTGTTTACATATTCTTCAATATTTGCCACCTTCAGGGCTTGCTGCAGTTTATCGTGCCGTGGAGCACTGTCGCTCATGGTAATATTTCCTGCAATGGTATCGGAGAAAATAAACCCGTCCTG
>LSQX01391927.1_pt1 | contig 21033 bp, 21 predicted proteins | sample 654561 | NCBI WGS metagenome assembly LSQX01 (sample SAMN04489861, study PRJNA283612) | anaerobic digester metagenome | isolation source: 4 biogas reactors fed with cattle manure at either 37C or 55C with and... | place: Denmark: Kongens Lyngby | collected 2014 | reverse complement strand
AAGGCGGAACAATTCTCGGCAGTTCTCGCGGAGCTCAGGATACGAGGCAAATTGTAAATACTCTGGCACGTTTGAATCTTAATATCCTCTTCTGCATTGGCGGTGACGGAACACTACGGGCTGCCCATGATATTGCCGAAGAGGCGAAGCGGAATAATTTGAAGATAAGTGTTATCGGAGTGCCCAAGACCATTGATAATGATCTGGCTTTTATTGGACGCAGCTTTGGTTTTGAAACTGCAGTTTATGCTTCCGGACCAGTGATTACCGCAGCACACATTGAAGCAAAAGGTGCTTACAATGGCGTGGGACTCGTAAAATTAATGGGCAGGGACTCAGGCTTTATTGCAGCTTACTCATGCCTGGCGAACTCTGTTGTGAATATGTGCCTGATTCCTGAAGAACCATTTGAGCTTGAGGGCGAACATGGTGTGCTTACAGCTCTGGAGCGCAGATTCAGCATAGGTAAAACTCATGCTGTTGTCGTGGTGGCGGAAGGAGCCGGACAGGAACATATAGATAATGAGGAGGTAAGACGTGATCCTTCAGGAAATGTTCGCAAGAAGGATATCGGTGAGTTTTTAAAGAGCAGGATAGAAAGCTATTTTGCTGAAAAAAATGAAAGTGTAACAGTTAAGTATTTTGATCCCAGTTATAGTATCCGCAGTGTGCCGGCCTGCGGTACGGATGCGATTCTATGCTATACACTGGCGAAAAATGCTGTTCATGCAGCAATGGCAGGACGCTCCGACTGCGTTATAGGGCAATGTGCCGGAGTATATATGCACGTTCCGATCGCCCTTGCAACAATAGAACGACAGAAGATTGATGTTAATGGAATGCTCTGGCAATCAGTTGTTGATGCAACTCGTCAGGGCGAATATATGGGGTTCGAGCCGCTTGTACACAAATAATGCGCACATGTGTTCCTTCTCAACAATAACTCTTGCTCCTGCAGAGGATATTTGCTTCAGGCTTGCTTCATTTCCAAAACCGGGAGACGTCATAAAGGTGTCAGCGGAAACTGTGACCCCCGGTGGCAAGGGACTGAATGTGGCACGGTGGCTTTCCGGAAGAGGGCATAATGTGCGAGCATCAGGTCTTTTGGGGAGCGATAATGAAGAATCCTTCATGGAAATGATGGCAGAATACGGGATTGAAGACTTCATGAAACGTATTGATGGCGCTACGAGAGCAAATGCCATGTTTGTTTCACCGGAAGGAATGTTTAAAATAAATAAAAATGCATTCCCAAACTTGTCAGACAATGACTGGAGTTATGAGCAGCTTGTAAAGCCGTGCATTGAAGGATCTGATATATGCATTCTGGCAGGTTCTCTTCCATACAATATGCCACAGGATGCTTATGCAGAGATTATTGTGCTGTTGCGTAGTGCAGGTGTGACCGCGGTGCTTGATACTTCTGGAGAAGCCCTCAAGTATGGGGTTGCGGTGCAACCATGCATGATTAAACCTAATAGAGAGGAATGCTCGGAACTTCTCAAGCGTTCGATAGCATCAGATGAGGATTTCCGAGATGCTGCCCTGGAGCTTCTCGACAGTTGTGAGTGCGTTATCATATCAGACGGAGCCGGCGGCAGTTGGTTTGGATTCAGAGAATTGCTTTGCAAAAGTGTGTACCATGTCAGTTCCCCGGAAGTTGAGGTACTGGATACTACGGCGGCAGGTGATGCGCTTTTGGCAGAATTCTGCCATCACTATTTTCCCGGGCGGCAGGTCAGTGAAGAAGCAATGCGCTACGCTTCTGCTGCCGGAGCTGCTGCGACTACAGTTTACGGGGCAGAATACCCGCCAATATCGCAAGTGGAGCAGTTGGCACGATATGTAAATGTCAGGAAATTGAGTTAACAGCCACTTGTTCCCGCACTGCCGCACTTGTCGGGAGATCGTACACGTTCACAGCGGAGCGGCACACGTTTTTCGTACACGATCATGAAAATTAAACTCGCCCTACCTTCCCTGCAACCACGGCGGTTTGCGGAGATCAATCACTATCCTTTGCAATTTCTGTTAACAGGTTTAAAATCTGATCTTCAGCATCACTATCGTTACTAAATGTCAGAAAACGAAATTCAATCGTTTGCTCTGGAGTATCAGTACAGAATTCCACTTCTATATATGCGGAATGCCGGGGCACATCGTCATCTAAACCGCTGAAGTAAAGCTGAGCCTGCTCCGGTCCTGCAGAATGGTATGGCTCTTCAATAATCCCATTTTTTTGACGAATTACGAAAAAACCCTTGTCAGTGGGGATTGCCATAATATTTGAATCGAAATTCGTTTTGCCAGACAAGCTATAGCCTGCAAAATCAACGACAACTATATCCGATTCATCAGCAATAAGCACTGTTACGGGAAGTTCTGAGTGATCATCGGATGAAACTCCCCATCGCTTTTTGCCCATTAATTTAATGTATACCTTTTGCGGCACGGGCAACTGTGAAATCGACCAGTTTGTTACGCGGTTTGCCGGCATTGAGTCATCGGGCAAAATTTTATGAAAGTGTGATGACACCAGGACAACATCATTCGATATCGAAATTGTTCTATCCAGGTACATTCTCCAGTCATCATCAACTGATGAACGCATAACGATAGTGGAGGCAGTTTGAGTCAGCACTCTATACGGCATGTAGTCAAAAGTTTTGGGTGGCGGCCATGCGTATCCCGAGATGTCTTCCCATATTTCCTGAGGTCCGGGCCAGGTCTTTTCACCTCCATGGTTTTCCCAGTTCCACATCACTTTGTCAGCGTTTTGGTTTTCCCACAGGAGGTTTTCACCGTCTGAACCGTATTGTATAGCTAATAGTCGTCCGCCATATGCAGGATTGACTGTTATGTTTACTACATCGTTACTCAAGACAACAGCAAGTTTTTCTCTGCCATCGGATTTGCCGGTAGTTTTGCAGGATGACGCAAATAGGAGCAATCCCAGTGCCGGGAAAAAAACAAAAAAGATTTTAAAACGATTTTTAATACCTGTATTCATATTATCCCTTTATTGAGTCATAAGCATAAGTGCCATTATAGCGTATGTTGTATCGTACAGTGCTCTGTCGGAGTACGGGGAGGGGGTGTCTGAGGTGTCCCAGTAGTTGAGACCGCTTTCGGGATCGTTAAGTTGTTGTGCAATGAGTCGATTTGCGAGATGGTTGCGCCAGTTGTAGGGCATAAGTGTAGCGTCTTCTATAAGCATTTGCCTGGGCAGCTGCGACACAAGCACGGCAGTAAAAAAAGCTGATTCAGGTGATACCGGGTCAGGAATCGGTGTTTTTTTGCCGAATCCGAGATCGAGATGTTTTGACAGCCATCTTGCATGGGCAAGCACATCTTTGCCGGGTTGCATGCTGCCGGAGATCTCCAGACTGTTCATAAATCTGCATATGGCAGAAATGGCTACCCTCGTTGCAGTAGGTTCCGAATCTTTGAAAATATCGTTTGCCAATGATGCCCACCTACCCGGAATGCTGATACTGTTTAATTCTGTTGCCAGCAGCCCAATCAGGCGAACCTTCGGGTCTGCCCGGTTCTCGAGCCGTGTTTTTGTAAGCCGATCGACCAGCTGGCGGTTTTTATTCTGACAATTCTGCGTTAATGAGTAGACCAATGCCATGTACGCAGCTTCTCCATAGTAAATTTCATCCCATGGCTTGGAGATGATATCGTCAATCAGCAGACTTGATGCAGAACATGACTCCTCAACTATGGAATTATAAAAATCGGAGTCATCTCCGATTAAGGCAAGCACAGGAAAAACAGTTGATGTGTTGTCGGCAAGTTTCCACAGACCATTTTCGTCCCGCCTTTGTATGAGCGTGTGGCGGCATCGCTCAATTGTTGCAAAAGTTTCTCTCAAAATGGATTCAGGGAGCGAGCTCTGTTCGCTTCTCAATACAACAATATGAGATGGTCCCGCTGCGTGGCAGAGTGCGGACCCTGCCACCATGCAGGCAAATACTACAGCAGCCAGCTTAATCCTCATGCCCGGTAATATCTTCAATTATGTTTTCTTCACGTATAAGGCGTATGCCTTTTATGTCTTGATTGAAGAAGCTTCGTATTACTCCCGGTTCTGTTTCAATCCTGTAGATTTCATCATTTTTATCTACAAAAACTCCCTTATAAACAGCATTCTTTGTTGTTATTTCAACATCGCGTATAAATTGGCGCCTCAGTGCAACCGTTTCGAGTGTTACGATTTCATCACGCTTGATCTCGATTGTTCTCTTCTCTTCAGCATATCCTTTTTTGAAAAAGACAATTTCCTGTCGCCCGATTGGAATGTTTTGCAATTCCAGAGGTTCGGATATTTGGTCAGTTTTATCCTCCTCTGCAATTGTTGTCCCGAGCTCTTTCCCTCCTGCCAGAACTGTTACACCTGCCGGGGAAGTTGCCAGTATAAGACCTCCGACTGTAGCTGTTAATCGGAACTCCTCTGTTGATGCCTGATTGTTTCCGAGAATTACTTTTCTTGCCAGTATTTCATGTGATTCTTTTTCAACACGGAGTCTGTACGTACCCGACGTCAGGTTTTCAAGTGTAACGGGAGATTCTCCTTTAAACTCATTGTTTACGTATACCCGTGCTCCTTCAGGTATTGTAATGACGGTTAGCTTTGCCGGGATGGGCTTAAGGGGGGTGTGCAGTGTAAATTTGTCTCCAGCTTCGAGTGATACCTGCTCCTGATACGTTTCATAACCTTCAGCGGTCACAATAACGGTGCTGGATCCTTCAGGGATTTTTTCGACAGTTACGGGGGTTGTGCCTCGCAGTATTCCGTTTACTGTGACTTCGGCGCCGATAGGTTCTGAGGTGACGTCGAGTGTAGCGGATGAGCTTGCCAACTCAATATTGAGTCGTTGCGGTCTTCCCGATGTAACATTCAGGTCGAGTCGTTGCGGCTTATAGCCTTCAAGCGACATTTCAACCCTGTATGAGCCGATTTGGAGCTCAGGGAGCAGTCTCGGTGTTTCCCCGATGCTTGAACCATCCAGCGTTATTTTTGCACCCGGTGGAGTTGATTTTATGAGCACACAGCTTGTTACAGGTACCAGGGTAATGTGTTCTGCCAGCGGCATGCCGGTGGCATTGACGTTCATTACATAAGGCTCATAATTTGCCGATTTTACTTCTATCAGATGGTTGCCGGGCTCCACTGTTGTGGCTAACGGTGTTGCCCCTGCTGCTGCTTTATCGATTATTACCGCTGCTCCCGAAGGTTCTGAAGTAAGTTTAAGCTCAATCAATCCTGTGGCCGGTGCAGCCATGAGTGCTGTTATGGTACCCAGTATAAAAATGGAAACAAATACCCGGAGCACTTTCAAGAAAGTATCTTCTGTTTTATATGTTTTTCCTGTCGGTTTCATTTTATCTCCTGTTCTGTCTGAGTCGTGCTTCCACATCAAGCAAGCGCCTTGCTACGTCTTTATTACGCTCATCGCCTCTGTCCGGAATGATTTCCAATAATTCTCTAAGTATAAATGCCGCTTTTTCCCACTCACGGGTATTAATTGCGTGATCTGCCTGCCAGCTTCTGTCGAGGTATGTCTGCTGGAGATCGTTTTCTGCTTTTGCCAATTCTGAAACAGCATCGTTAAAGAAATCCGGTTTGGGTTCTATAGTTTCAAGGTAGGCAGCGCATGATTTGTATGCCTGCATAGCGGCAAACAGATTGTTGGGGCTAACGTCTCTCTCATCAGAAAATTTTCTTGCCAGAATAAGTTCTTCATAAGCCAGCTCTAAAAGTTTATCACTTGAAAACTCTACAGCCCACAATCCAAGCTCAGTTCTGCTGAAAGCTTCGATCTCTTCCCGCAGTTGCTTAAACGCGGCAGAGCCGATTCTGTTTCGCACCCTTGCCTGTTTTACATTGCCATCTATGATTACCATAAGCGTGGCAGAGTTCCATGTGTTTGCCTGCGCAACTCCTTCTGAAGAATGGGGCATTTCGAAAAAGCCTGAATCTTCGATTTTACGTATCAGACTCAACCGGACTTCCTGCGGGATTGCTGTGTCGGTAGTTTTTCTAACATGCCTTGATTGAGCAAGATCGTCTATAGCTACAGTGACAAAACCTTCGTGATCGAGTATCAATTCGTATTTGAAGACATTTTCTGCTGTTGCCTCTGTTTTTACATATCTAATTTCAAGTGTCCGCTCCGTTAGTTCTGTAACGAGTCTCACGAGACTTTCTTTTTCTTTATCAGGCAGAAGAACTTTTATGCCTATGGCAACAATACAAATAGCTGCAAATGCTATGGACATACGCATTACGGTTTTTTTTGTTTTCAGTGCATGTTTGACATCATTTGTAGTTGTATCGCTCTCAAAGCCCAAGTCAATGACGGCAGGTTCGGAGGTCCCATCGATCCCGGCAGAGTCTTCGCTGTGAGGAACGGCGCTGCCTCCATCTTTTGATGTAAACCTCAAAGTGGTGTCTCCGACAGTGATAGAATCACCCGGTTTAAGAAGAACGTCAGCTTTGATTATTTCTCCATTGATTGCAGTTCCGTTAAGCGTAGCAAGGTCTGAAATCCATGGTTCTTCCCCTTTGAAATATATTTTGCAATGGTGTCTGGATAACAGCTCATCGGCAATGGCAATATCATTTTTATCAGATCTTCCAATACCTGCACCGGGAGGATTTATAATGAAGGTTTTTCCGACACCGATTCCTGACTCTATTTTTATTTTGTATGATGCCATTCTTTACTCCTGTCTTCCCTCACTTGCTTCAAGGGTAATGGTGCATTATATATTAAGTTCCACCGGTTTGCTTGATGGTGTTACTGCCGGGGGTGATGGCCACTTATCATCCAATGCGTCTTGAATGATACTTTTTGTATCACGTGCAAAATCACTGCGCAAAATCCACTTAAGGTAGTTGGGGTCATTTTGAACAAGGTCCCTAATTTTCTCGCCTTTTCGTTTGCCGAAGTTTATGGTTATTTCTCCATCTATCCACCGCAGTCTTCCATCGCGATCGAGATTGAAGGGGTCTCGTTCATTAAGCATCCTGTCAAGCTCATCAGGATCGGTGGGAAGGTCCTTGTACATTTTAAACTCTCCTCTGAGCACTTTTATACTTGCTATAGCGTCATTCTCTGCCGCATGAGCATCTACGATCTCCTCGCCGCAGTAAAACTTCAATGCTGCTTGCAGATCTCGCGGTTCACGCTTGTGAAATATTCGCTGTGCATCAAATTGACGACGTCCACTGGAGTCAAAAAACTTACCTATTCTAGCAAACTCTTCCTCAAGTATGGGTATGTCGAAACGCGTTATTCCGAATCCGCCAAGGTCGCAGCCTCGGAAAAAATAAAAAATTTCATCGGCAACATCACTGAATTGAGGGCAATCTTTTACCAAATCATCGGAGATTCCGTGTATTGCAATGGTTTCCAGTGGTATGGGTACACCGGGGTTTATCAGCCAGGTTTTAGTAACTGACTTTCCCTTTACAGGTATCCTTACAACGGAAATTTCTATAATCCTATCAGTTCGTACGTTCAAGCCTGTTGCTTCAATGTCAAAAACCGCTAATGGGCGATCCTGTTTTATAAATCTCATTTCACTCAGTTTAATTCGAATTTACTTTTTTAATTTCTCACTATTAAGTTTATCAGAGGTTGCTAAACTTTTAAAGTTCAATCTGGTGAAAACGGCGGTTTCGAATCAATTTCTCATCAGCATTCATTTGCTGTTTTTGTATGAGATTTCCGCACTTCCTTAGCAAACTGCGAATGGTCATTCTTGTCAACTGTCGGAAATATGGGACTTGGCAGATGCTCGGTGTTCTCAGCTCAAAAGTCTGGTATGTCACAAAACCTCCTACAGAAAGTATAAAGACAGAAAAAAAGAAAGGAGTGCGACAAGCTGTGGGCTGATATGCGTTGTATTAAGTCAAAATCATAAGAAGGGAGCCTGCCAGCTTTCGGCAGTGTATTGGTGAAGCTCGATACTATTGCCTTCGGGGTCGGTAAGCCACGCTTGCCAGGCGTTGTCACTGCCAAGCATCGGATCAGAAACATCTACACCGCGTGATCGAATATCCGAAACAGTAGACTGCAGGTCATCTACTTCCAGGCATACATGACGGTAAGCCGCGTTTTCAGCCTGCCCTTCGATGCTTTTCCTGCCTGTGAACATTTCAAGGAAGGTGCGGTTGCCTATGCTTATGTAGACTCCCATCCGTTTGCCGTCCTCTCCCTTGAAATCGAATGCATGTGAAAGCCCCAGTTTACGGACATAGAACTCTTCCATGACATCAAGATTTTTCACTGACAAACAAATATGTGCGATACCGATAATCATAAAAACTCCTTCTTGTTGTGACCTGTCATTCCCGGGCGTTTCAAAAACATCCGATTCCATTAGTGTCCAGTATAAACAAAAATCGGCTGTGAAATCTACTGATAAAGCATTAATACAAATTGCCGATAAGCTGGCAAAATGGGCGTACGGATGCTATGTCCTGTTTATCCAAAAGCAGCATTGCAAGACGGTCCACCCCAAGAGCGGCACCTGCGGACGGCGGCATTGCACCGAGGGCAGACATGAAGTTTTCATCTATCGGCATGGGAGTTTCATTGAGTCGTATTTTCTCTGCCCGTGCTTCTTCGAAACGTATGCGTTGCGTTTCCGTATCGACAAGTTCGCTGAATGCATTGCATAATTCCATGCCGCCGATATACGCTTCCCAGCGTTCGGCTACACGTTCATCCTCTTCGCTCAACCTTGCGAGTGACGCCTCCTGATGCGGATAATCCATCAAGATACATGGATGATCTTTTGGCAGGGCAGGCTCAACTTTCATTGCCATATCAAAATGAAATCGCTCAGCATCAAAGTTTTCAAGAGGATCCCATCCGGCAAATTGCTTGAATGCGTCGCGCACTGTGATTATTTCCCAGGACATGGATAAATCTATCTCTCTGCCGTCAAATACAATAGTTGTGGAACCGCAAACGTTGCATGCAGCATCCACAATAATTTTTTTGATATCACCGATGAGCATTCTGTAATCGGAGTTGCTTCTGTACCATTCAAGCATGGTAAATTCCGGGTTATGTCGGTCCCCCCGTTCGTTTGTCCGGAAGCATGCGCCTATCTGGTAAATCCGCTCAAGCCCCAGCGAAATGAGGCGCTTCATTTGCAGTTCGGGCGAGGCTCTGAGAAATGCATTTCCACTCTGTGGGGGATTTATATGAGGTTCATTTGCCGGTGCGGGAATTCGTATCGGTGTTTCCACCTCTGTGAATCCCGCCTCATCCAGGGTCATGCGTATTGAGCGCAGTACCTCAGCACGGCGCGGCAGTGTTTCTAGTAATACAGGAGATATCAAGGCAGGTATTGTGTCAGTGTGTGGACTCTGCCACAAGTGGTAAAAAGAACTCGGGAACGCGCACCGGGCGCTTGGTTTCTGTGGAAACGCAGCAGTGTACAGTATATCCGGAGGCGAGAATTTCGTCACCTCTCAAGATTACGCAGCGAACCTTCATCCTGACTCCGCGAGCTTCTGCCAGCCAACCGGTTACCGTGAGGACGTCATCGTATCGGGCAGGGTTTTTATACTCCACATGGGCTTCAATTACAGGTAACATTACTCCGCTTTCTTCAAGCTCCTTGTATGTCGGTCCTGTGCTGCGCATAAGCTCATTTCTGCAGCGTTCAAAAAGCGTCAGGTAGTTGCCGTAGTAAACGACTCCCATCATATCTGTATCTGCGTACGGTACACGATAATTAATAGAAGCAGATTTTTCTGGTATTGAAGTATCCATATCTTATTTATTGTTTTATGTTATATAACGGTACAAGGGTGGCATACTGCCAATTTAAAATCAAGTATGTTTTTGTCTGGTTTACATAATCATGTGTTGTATGGTAAAATGCAGCCATGAATTCCGGTGATACTATCACGAAGGCATCTTCTTTGCCTGAAGCGGATACACGTGCAGGTCAGGTTCTCGTTGAATATTTGATTGTAACGTGTGTTATCATACTTGTAGTTGTAGTCCTATCGTTCTTATTGTACGCTTTAAGGCAAAACGGGAACAGGGTTCTCGATCTGGTGGCATCGGAATACCCATAATCGGAGACACGAGGGAGGAGTGATCAAAATGAAAAGCAAGAAGAAAAATAAAATGCGTTCAGGGCAGGCGATGGTTGAATACATCATTATTGTTGCTATTATTGCCATAGCAGCTCTAATTGTGTTTGGCCTGCTTGGTGATGCAATCAAGAAAAAGGGCAGTGGTGCAGTATCAGCGCTCGATAGTGACTTGGGTTCGGAAGCTCAGTCAGCAGCGCAGCAATCTTCTGCCGATTTTATTAAAAATCTGGACGCTGACGGTACCAGCCGTTAATCGCTGTCCGCAACCGAAACGGCGGTTAGCGTGAAGTGTGCGATTTACAAGCATGGTTCTATGCAGTGCCACGCCTTGCCAGTGCCTGTTGAAAACAGGCGCTCAGGGCAGGCGCTGGTGGAGTCCTTGATCGTTATTTTCATCCTGAGTTTATTTCTATTTGGTTTGCTTCAGGTGGCAATTGCTTATAACGGTCGTTTAATTTTACACCATGCGGCAGCTCGGGCTGCCAGATCCCGGGCTGTTGGTTTTAATGAATGGATGGCTTTAAAGGCACAGCGTGTTGCCTCCATACCCAACTCGGGGGAGATGATTTTCCCCGACTTTGCTCCCACGGGTACATCACCGCTTTNNAACACATCCCGGCGAGACGATTAATCTGGCGTTTAGGCTAGATGCGGGCATTTCTCCCAGAGCGGCTTTTGAGCGTGTGCGTATTCCTGCTTATCTTGATTCGGATAATCATGCGAGAGCGGAATATGTTCTGAATTATGAGGAATGGGAGAGGGGCGCTTTTTCGCATTCGGAACGTTCGTCTGCTTTAGGTCGGGCTCTCACCTACGAAGTTGCGCAGGAATTTCCCCTTAAAATGCCGATGATGGAATTGATTTATCCATTCGGGCGCAGAGATGAGCAGGGGTTCAGGCGAATCTCGATGGCTGGTGAGGCAACGGCAGGCAGGCACAGTGATCTGTATCTGGAATAAATATTTGCAGTAAAATTATGAAAAACAGCGATAATACAAGGAATGGACAGACAATTCTTTTTTCTGTCGTTGCCCTGATGATTATACTTTTTGCTGTTTTATGGATGGCGGATGTACATCATATTATTTTTGTAAAAGACAAGAGTCAGAATGCCGGTGATGCTGCAGCGCTTGCCGGTGCCCGCTGGCAGGGAACAACCCTGAATCTGATTGGGGAGTTGAACTTGATGCATGCTGCTGCGCTTGCGGTAGCTGACTTTGAAGCTGTAGATATTATTACGAATACGCAAAAAAGACTCTGCTACACTGGACCGATGACAGGCGTTGCAGCGGCGCAGCAGGCTGCCAAGCTCAACGGAATGTTTGTAAATGACGAATATACACAATTTGTGAGCGAACATGCAGATGTTATACGGAATAATTACGGTGCAATGATTGGCGGCGAAACAGCATTGCCGGAACCGTGGCCCGGTGCATGGGTTGAGTATGCAGCAATGATGAGGGCAATTGCGGATGATGGTGTGGCAGCAGGTATAGATAATGCTTTTTTCTTTGATGATCCGGGCGGAGCCCATGTGCTTCTTCAGATCGAGTTTTACGATGCCGTAGCAGGACGCGACTGGTGCTGGTTCTTCAGGTACCATCCGCATCTACTGGAAGAGTATACGGGCTATACCTGGTGGAATGCGTTACCTCCGCCAAATATGCGGGCGTCAAGCTCGAGCGAATTCCTGGGCTTGTGGTTAACGCCGCAACCAAGAACTTTTTCTGCAATTGCCGGTATTGACGGGGTTCAGAGGGGCGCAGAACGGTTGTCAATAGACTTGCCGGAAATACCAGTAGATCCGGAGATTAATGAAATTGAAAGCGTATGGTTTTACTATATGTCGGGTCATTGGGGAAGATGGAGTGATATGGCACCGCCTTTCCCTGTAGATGGAGAGGTGAAAAGAGAATACGATTATGCCGGTGCAGATTCTGTAACACGTGTCGAGGCAGAGATTTCACGTTTTATGTCGGATGGAGGCGGTACTGATGCCGGTGATATTATTGTCTGGACCGGAGCAGCCAAACCTTTCGGATATCTTGATTCGGACGGGGGAGGAGCAGAAAATCCAACACGCTCCCATCTTGTATTACCTGCCTTTCGTGAAGTTCGCCTTATACCGATAGATGCATCGAGTGCATCTTCTGCAGGAAGTTTCAATCTGCGCTGGCGGAGACACTGTATTGAACATTTGCCGATATATATGAATCAGGGACCGGGTGCGCTGCCTGCCTGTCGTTACTGTCGCCAGTTGCTTACCTGGGAAAGACCTGAGTTTCGGGCATCAGGCGCTGGCTGGCTAAGCACAAATAGTTGGCAGTGTACAATTACACCCTCAGGCGGCGGCGGAAGCGGCGGTGGAACAAGAAGGGCGCACTGATCTGTAAATGCAGTAATGCAGTTAGGACAAAATCGTGACGGAGAAAATGAGAGAACGCAAAATAAACGGTTTGCTTATCGGTTTTTCAATCCTGCTTATCATCGTACCGGTACGTTATGCATTTTCCAGGAGTGAGGAGAAAGAAAGCCGGGATGTGCTTCCTGATGAGAAATTTGAACTGATACTAAAACGCGCCCCGTTCGGTCCTCCTCCTCCTATCGTTGCTGATACGTGGACTGAAGATACAGCTTCACATAAAGCCGGTGAGGAAGAAACAAAAAAATCTATCAAGGATTTTATTCGGTTGAGTGCGATAACTCGTTATGCAGGGGTTCCGGCAGCAGGATTTTTTAACAATAATGATAAATCATCGTTTTTTTTGACGGAAGGTCAAACTGTAGGTGATTATACGCTTGAAAAAGTTTTATTTGTATCGAGCAGTGTTATTCTCACCAAAGGTGATCAGACGGAAGAGATACCTTTATCTTATGCGAAAGGGCAACCCACCAATATTGTTCCCATAGCTGGGACACAATTTCTTACAGGACTTGATTTTCGTGACCAAAACAAGAAGGTAATAAGAGGCACTGAGGAAGAACCATCTTCTGAAGCTGTGCCCGAAGTACCATTAATTGCTGCTGCTTCAGGAGGGGAAAAGAGACTTTCTTCTGAATTAATAGAGGCGGCAACATTGGTTGAGGGCGGTCAGCAGCGCCTGTCATTTCGTGAGTTACATCGTCTGCGAGTACAGGAAAAACGACAGAAGGAAGAAGAGGAAAAAAAACAGCGCGAAGAGAAGCTTCTGCAGGAAAAAAAACAGGCTGAAGCAAAGGCAAAAGATGAACTGCTTGCAGAGGAGGCGGCACGGATAGAGGAAAGTCTGCATAGAGACAGCATGATTGAAGCTATAAAAGCAGGTGAAGAAGTTGAAGAGGGATTCGAACTTACGGTTGAGGAGGCAAAGTCCCTCGCAGATGCCGGATTTGCCATTCCCGAAGAATTTCTGTCCGGTGATCCATCACAAAATGCAACTGATAAAGAATCGGATGAAAGTGAAGAGCTGGAAGAAGAGTCAGATATGTGATTTTGTTATGGACAACCACAACAGTTCACAGAGACGCACCAAGCCCTTCGGGCAGTGAACAGTAGTCAGTTTCTAGGCAGGTGCATATTATCTCACGCAGAGGGGCGGAGGCTCAACAGCCGTGATGCGAGTACGGAGCCTCGCGGTCCCAGTGCTCAGCAACCAGCACCCTGCAGCAACGGCGGTTTGCGGAGAAATGCGCCTGCCAGATTATAAACCACGAATGAACACTAATAGAGAAGATAGCAGGGTAGGGACGGCTCTCCGAGCTGTCCGTTATGCTGCGGCGCGCCCGGAGGTCATCGCCCTACCTTCTCAGCAGGCGCAGTTCGTAACCGGCTACCCACTGCCCACTGCCCGCTCGCCGGGCATCCGGCTTGCCGGGGTTCGTGCACGTTCACAGCGGAGCGGTACACGTTTTCCGTACACGAGAATAAGAATGGAACTCGACCATATCGTGTATGAGTACGAGAACGTGAACGAGAACGATTATACCATTACTCAAGCAGAACCCGAGCAGGCGCTCAGGGCTCCCAGTGCTCAGCAACCACCCATCAGCAATCACTCAACAGGCGGCACAGACAGGAATGTCCGTGCCACAGTCTGCGGCTCATGAGAAAACTACTTACTGCACACTGCCCACTGATCACTTGCCCGGCTTGCCGTGTTCAGGTTTCAGTTTTGCCTTTGGACAAGGAGTTTTTTCCAGGGTGTAAACCGTATTCTGAATGCCGTTTTGAAATATCTGAAGTTTGCAAAAAATGAGTTTTGCGATTCTGCTTCTTTACGTTGCTCCCACAAAGCTGGTAATTCTATAAATTTTACTTTTAGTCGCAATGGGACAAGCGCTGTTTCCATAAAGAATGGATGACGCAGCTCCTGCCAGTTGATCTGTCGCATCAAATCTACTGGAAAGTTTCGAAACGCATACGTTAAATCAGATAGATGCGTAAGGTATAAAAGCGAGAAGCCCCGCTGAAAGATAGCGTTGCAAACTTGTTTTATCTTGCTGTAGCCGGAAAATCCGCCGCCCTTGATCCATCGCGACATTGTAACGATTGCTTCAGGATTTTTTCGAGATGCTTCCAGCATTCCTTGTACCAGCTCGGGGTCTGTTTCAAGATCTGCAGACATCATCAATACATGGCTTCCTTTAGCGGCTGCTATTCCATCTCTGTAAGCACCTCCGGCGAACGGAAGATTTTGCCATAAAATTGATATAGGGAATGGGTTTTCTCGGTCACAGATTTTTTCAGCCGTTTCGACGCACTCCGGAGTACTCTTCGATTTGCTCAGCAAAAGCAAAATTTCAGTGATGTCTTCGGGCTTGCATGTTTCGCATATAGTATTTACAGTCTGCTCCAGTGAAAACGTTTCGTTTATGGCTGCAATCATAATACTTGTGCCGGTATATTTAAAGTTGTATTTTATTCTGGCTTTATTCATGTATTACCGGAGTTAATCAGAGATTCAGCAAGTAAAATTGCGCGTTCAGTCACTACATCTGAATTGAAATGTTGCCATTCTCCCCAGCGTCCTAATCCTATGACGCCGTTTGACTCCATTTCCTTCAGAAGTTCTGCCATCATTTCATTTTTGTTGATAGTGTTGTGTGGATATGCGTATTTGTTTCTGAATCGTGCTGTTCCAGGAGAAAGATCTTCCGCTCGATTGGAGTTTGTTTCGGTCCAGTATCCCTTTGAGTTGGGGCAGAAGTTGTGCCTTACCAGAATTCTATGATAGGAGAGTTCAGGATCCGGGTAATATATCCACTGAGCATCTGTGTCAATTGATTCGGGGATATAATCTATATCTACTGAAGAATACTTCAGGCTCTTTACAATATTCTTTGCTTTTTCAGAGATACCTGTAATCTTTGAAAAAGAAGGCCAGGGAGCTGTATTTACAATTATATCTGCCGTATATTTTTCGTTAACTACCCGTTTTGCAAGATCCAGGTTATCTGCTTTCTCACCAAGAACGAGTCTGCTACCGAGGGCTTTCCCCATGCGATTCCACACTTCTCCATATCCAAACTTTTTAGGATAAAAGAATCTTGAATGTGCAGGTTGAACGCCGTAGAACCGCTTTTTTTCGCAACTCTTTAAGGTTTGTTCATATGAAACATCAGGTAGTTTTTCAAGCCAGTAGGTGCCCAGGTTGTTGAGGTTTTCTCCGAACATCTTGCGATTATACGGCAGCATATAATCTTCTGCTATACTTCGACCCAGCTTCCAGTATATCCAGTCGACAAATTTTTCCGGCTTAGGCTCTCCAAGGTTGCACCCCGCATTTTTAATGTCGTCAAGATATCGCTCTTGCACATTTTCAGGCATTTGCCAAATGAATGATTCGATAGGGCTTCCGATTTCTTTATTGTGAATGAAGATTTTGGAAATTCTGTCATATGTATCCCATTCTTCCGGCGGCATGAATTTGTGCACCAAATCCAGTACCGCCTGCCGTTTTGAGTCAAGAAAGTGCCCGCCTCCGATATCTAGCGGAGCACCGTCAACGTCAGCTGAGCGGCATAATCCACCAGCTTCATTTTCTTTTTCCAGTACGAGAAAGTTTTCTTCTCCGAACTCCATGAGCTTTGATGCGAAGGTCAGACCACTTGGTCCAGCACCCACAATAATGAATTTAACTTCTACCATTGTGAAAATATTTTTTGATTAAGGTTTCGATGCAATTGTACACAATATAAATCCTCTGTGCAAACAGGGTTTAAAGAATGTTTGCTGTTTTAAAGGACAGGCGTCCTGTAATGTTTCCAACAATTTGTTTTTTCATTATTTCTATCCACTCTTCTCGCGACACACTTGAGCAGATTACAATTCTGTCCCATGGTGGCTCCCGGTTCATAAAGCATGTACACTGGCCGAGACAAGAAACGAATGTTGACTGTAATTCCTCCGGTGTAGCGTCTGGCATTGCCATCTTAATTAATTTTCGCAAAGTATCGATAGTGGGATTAAAGAAAGACTCAAATAAATCAGAGCAAAACTGTGTTGGCATACTTCGTTCACGAGCCACAAGACGCCGTACAAGAGAGAACTCCTCGTCGTCATTTAGGAAAAGTCTGAGCATGAATGCCACCCATGCTTGTATTGCCGCTTCCCAGGTCTCCTGATCTTTCACTGATGCAACAAGCCATGTGACAGGCTTTCCAAGTTTTTCAAAAGCTTCATTGAAAATTGCCTCATAAAGCGCATCTTTGGAGCGGAAGTAATAATTTATAGAAGCACCGTTAACTTTTGCCTTTTGGGCAATCATTCTGATTGTTGTGCCTCTAAATCCATGAATAGCAAAAAGTTCTCTTGCTGCTTCAAGAATTTGCCAATATGTAGGGAGAATCTTGTCGTTGCTTGTTTGGTCTTTCATTTATGATTGTTCCAAAACGGAATTGCTACTGCCGAAGAGTTAATTACACGATTTCATAGTGTCAAAAAAAATGAATAAAAACAAGTTGAAAATTAGACTTGCCCAATAGAATTCTTTTATTGCAATACTAAAAATGATAAAATGAGCCAAGTTAAACAGAATATGCAAGTTGTTATGAAGCAAGAAAACCACCAGATGCCTTACCCTTTATTTTTTAAGCCCGTATACCGGAATTATATATGGGGAGGCAACAGAATCTCGAGTCTCTTTTCCCGTTCCAACACCCCCGTTCCATGCGCGGAATCCTGGGAAATCAGTGCTCGTCAGGATGGCATGGGAATCGTGGAGAATGGCTCTCTTGCCGGGAAAACTCTTGAGCAGGTTTGCTATGACTACGGTAAAGAACTCCTCGGTTCGCATTGCGAAGAAACAAGATTCCCGCTACTTGTAAAGCTGATAGATGCAAATAAGACACTTAGCGTTCAAGTTCATCCAAATGAAGAAAATGCGCTCAGGTATGGTGGTGAACCGAAAACCGAGATGTGGTATTTTCTCGATGCATCTGAGGATTCTCATGTATATGCCGGTTTAAAGCGTGGAACAACTGTCAGAGGATTCCAGGAGGCAATAAAAAGAAATAAAGTGCCTGACAGTCTCGAAAAGATAGAAGTTCAAGCAGGGAAGGCGATGTTTATACCCGGTGGGCTTGTTCATGCGATAGGCGCCGGATCACTCATTATGGAAGTACAGCAAAATTCTGATACTACATACCGAATATATGATTGGGGACACTTGGGAACTGACGGGAAGCCACGAGAACTGCATGTAGCAAGAGCACTTGAAGTTGTTGATTGGCGGGCTTTTGCAACAGGACTGGAAACTCCTTTTAAGATTGACACCGGGAATATAAAAAATAAGCGCGAGCGTGTGATCAGATCTGATTTTTTTACCATGGAGCGTTACACATTAAATGAGCCCGAGTTAATCTCACATGACGATTCTTCTTTTAAAATTCTTTTTGCGAAAAATGGAGCTGTAAATATTTCCTGGGACTCCGGTACCGAGCTAATAGAATGCGGTCGTTCCTGTTTGATCCCGGCCAATATGCCGGATTATTCTTTAATACCGGCAAGTCCCGGTATCCAATTAATTTCTGTGAAAGTGTAAAATGAAATCGATTAAAGTCTTCGGCGGAAAGAAAGGTTTCTCATTATTGGAAGCAGTGCTTATTCTTGCAATTCTCATATTGGCAGTGGCTACAATTTATCCATCGATAAGAAAAACCAGGGAAGCCGTGATAATACAGGCAACAGCAATGGAGCTGAAAAACTGCCAGGCTGCTATAAGGGATATTATAAGGCAGCAGGATTCCATAACAAATGCGTCACAAATAAATTTAGATATAATTAATGATGCTCTTGTTGAAAATGGCAAACCTCTTCCAATCTGGCCATCTGAAGCGGATCTCTCTACATTCATACCTGATTCAACAAATGGACCAACAATGAATGTTGTTTTAAGATCAGGAGTACACACCGTAACAATTCAGGATGCCAACTGATACTTATGAAATTTTAAATGAAAGAGAAAAAGAAGGAAAAAAACAGACCGGCAATAATGGCGACAACTGTTCTTGCCGGTTTTCCATCTCCGGCTGAGCAGTATATGGAAGCTCCGCTCGATTTAAATGAGTTGCTTGTTAAAAGACCTGCCGCAACCTTTTTTGTAAGGGCTGCCGGTGATTCAATGCTTGGTGTGGGTATTCATCCCGGCGATATACTCGTTGTTGACAGAAGTCTGGAGGCTTGCAATGGATCTGTAGTGATAGCATCAGTAGATAACGAGTTTACAGTGAAATTGTTCAGACAAGATGCCAGGGGTGTCAGATTGGAAGCGGCGAATAAGGATTACAAACCTATCATTCCTGATGATGGCTCCGAACTGAGGATTTTCGGAGTGGTTACAGCTGTGATCCACCGTTTTGTAAAATTATCATGATAGGACTTGTTGACGGTAATAACTTTTATGTTTCTTGTGAACGGGTGTTTGATGTTTCGTTAGAAGGACGCCCTGTAGCCGTCTTGAGTAATAATGATGGTTGTGTTGTATCACGTTCTCCGGAATTTAAAGCACTTGATATCCCGATGGGCACACCTTATTTCAAGCTCAAATCAGGACGTTCAACAAATGATATGGTGTTTAAGTCAAGTAACTACGAGCTTTATGGCGATATGTCACGGCGCATGTTGCAGGTGCTGAATGAGTTTACTCCGATAGTAAACCCCTATTCAATCGATGAAGCATTCATTGAGATTTCGCTGCCCAAAGGCACTGATTATAAAGAATACGCCCGTAAAATAAGAAAAACTCTCCTGAAATGGATTGGGATACCTTGCGGTATAGGCTTGGCTGCAACAAAAACATTAAGCAAAATTGCGAATAATATAGCCAAAAAACTTCCTGGCGGTGTATATGTTATGCCTGAAGATCCCTCAGAAGATCTTCGGAAGCTTTCTGTCGAGGAAGTATGGGGTATCGGCTCCAGACTAGGAGTTAAACTTAGACGGGTCGGCATTAAGACAGCTTTGGAACTCGCCGGAAGTGATCCTGCTTTTCTGAAAAACACATTCAATGTAAACGTAGCAAGGACGGCGATGGAGCTTTGCGGAGTTCATGCCGTGAGTGATGAAGATCACGAAACACTGTCTCAGAGCCTTTCCTGTTCAAGATCTTTTTCTTATCCGGTTACAGAGTTTGATGATCTGGAAGAGGCGGTTTCGCATTACGCAACGAATACTGCCGAGAAATTAAGGGCAGAAAATCAGGTAGCTACGGGAGCTCATGTGTATTTTCAGTTTTTTCCCGAATATGGACGTGTAAACATGGAAGGCGGACTTGCATCGTCTACCGTCATGTTTAAATCACCTACCGATCAAACAACGGCTATACTGCATGAGATAAAACCTGTTCTGAAGGGGATGTATAATGATAAGCGCCGATATAAAAAGGCAGGTGTAGTTTTTTTTGGACTGGAGCCGAAAGTAAATCCTCAATTAAACCTTTTTGAAGAAGTGCCGCTGGAATCGACAAAAGACGATCTTTTCAAAACTGTGGATCAAATTAATGCACACTTTGGAAGAGGTACGATATTCCCCCTTTCAATAGGTCTTGAGCGAAAGTGGTCTATGAAACGCAATATGCTTTCTCCAAGCTATACAACGCGTTGGGATTCACTACTGGAAACAAAATGATACTGACCACTTTCTTTGACTCCAGACTCGGGCTTGGATTTTGTCCGACCTGTCTGACGAGTCTGACCTGTCCGACAACCATTCATCCGCGGCGGTTTACGGAGAAACGCGCCCTACCTTCCTATCAGCCAATCTTGCTGTTTGTTAAGCTGACACAGAATATCTCACATCAGAGACGTGAATGCGTAGAGACTTAACTGCCGCAGAGATTTAATCATGAATGAAGAGCAGGGTAGGGCGTCGCTCTCCGCAGCGCGCCGAGAAAGGTTGAGAGCGTGGTGATTGTGGCGTTGCCATAACGATGTGCGCAGAGACTCGGCAGAGCCGTGCCAGTGAGCAGTGGACAGTGGACAGTAATTTTGACCTTATTGACCGAATTGATATTGCCTCTGCGCCGCATTTCCGCATTTGCCCTTCCTTACGCCGACATCCTCAGTGTCTCGCATCCGTCCCCTTCCCGCGAATGCCTAGTACTTGGTGGGTGAGATGTGGAGTTCAGCGATGTCCAAACACAGACAGTCCGGTCACTTCATCAAAATCGGTGTTCTGTAGTCCTAGATCTAAGGAGAAGTAAGCAATAAACAGTGTCATTCTGTTTTCCAATTGCAATTTTATCTTTTATTAGTTAAATCTGCTCCATATCACTGATAATACAGGGCATTAGAAGCTAATTGATGCCAAAAACAAGACGCCGAGGTAAGGTGTTCTGACCTTCGGCGCATGAGAAAACTACCCACTGCACACTGACCACTGTCCGGCTTGCCGGGCTTTGCCCTACCTTCCTCTCAACCGGGCA
>LSQX01221440.1_pt3 | contig 21041 bp, 17 predicted proteins | sample 654561 | NCBI WGS metagenome assembly LSQX01 (sample SAMN04489861, study PRJNA283612) | anaerobic digester metagenome | isolation source: 4 biogas reactors fed with cattle manure at either 37C or 55C with and... | place: Denmark: Kongens Lyngby | collected 2014 | reverse complement strand
TCGTTGGGATCAACCGGTTCGGGCAGATAAGGTTGAGCTTTGACTTTCTTTTTTTCAAGTGCTTGTCTCGCGCGTTCTTCCTTTTCCCGTTGGGCATCCGCCAATTATTTTGCCCTTTGTCTTCTCAGGCGCTCCGCTTCGGCATAATGGCGGCGTTCCAGTTCCCCCAGCCGGGGAATTTCATCTTCGGTTACCGCAATCTTAGCTTGCAGTGCTTCTACTGCATCCTGCTGGTTTTCCTCACTTTGCCGGAGTTCATTTTCCGTCTGTTCTTTTACGTTAAGCAGGTGGTCAAAATAAGGAAAGGGATGAAGACAAAGAGGCTGAGTACTTTGTGATTCTTTTTCATCGAAGTTTGCTTAGTCTATATGAAACATTTTAAATTCTTTTTTATATTTTTTGTGCCGGTTATTGTTATTTTTTTTTAAAATGGAGTTTAATGTATTAAGGTGCTAAAATTTACTTTAAAATTACAACTCTAAAAATCAAAAGTCAATAGAGCAATTCAACAAAAAATCAAATTCCTGCTTGTTTTTCCGGCGGCAATCTCTAATTTAGCTCCTGTAATTTTTTTGTATATTTGAAGTATGAAAATTTCTGAGACTAAAATATTAAATCAGATAAAGAGGATTGTCAAAAACAAAGAACCTTCGGCAAAGATTTATCTTTATGGGTCACGTTCGCGTGGCACTGCAAAAAATGATTCCGATTGGGATTTGTTGATCTTGCTAAATAAGGATAATATTTCGCCAGAGATTGAAAGAGAAATAACCTATCCGCTTTACGACCTCGAATTCGATACAGGAGAAGTAATAAGTCCAATGATTTATACAGAGAAAGAATGGAATTCGAAGTATAAGGTTACACCTTTCTATAAAAATGTGATGAGGGAGGGCAGGCTTTTATGACAGATTTTACACCGGAAGACTACATTAAGTACAGAATTGATCGCGCAAAAGAGACTATCGAAGAAGTAAGGACACACATCGAAAACCAATTTTGGAACACCACAATAAACAGGATGTATTATGCATGTTATTATGCGATTAGTGCATTATTGTCAAAAGAGCAAATTGAAGTTTCGAGTCACTCAGGAGTCCGCCAGAAATTTGGAGAAACCTTTGTTAAAACAGGCAGGATAAACAGGGATTTAGCAAAACATTTTACAGAGCTTTTCGAAAAAAGACACAAAAGTGATTATAATGATTTCTACGATTACGATGAAGAAACGGTTCTGCGTTTATATCCTGTTTCACAAAGATTTATCGGGGAAATTATTAACATACTGGATTATTTATAAAACGTATAGAACCCTATTCCAGCCGCATCATTTTCCCCTCTTTCTCATACTCTTTCTGGATGCCTTTCAGCAGGTCGGCAACAGCGATGGTTCGGGATCTTTTTTCCAGGGTTTGCAATCCGGCAAACTGAATGACATTTACAATATTCGCCCCAGTGAGGTGGTATTTTCGAGCGATTTCTTCCATGTTAATATTTTTCTCCAGTTTTATTTCCTGGGGAAGGTAATTTTTCCAGAGTAGTACACGTTCAGCAGTATCGGGATTTTCAAACTCGATGATGGAATTGAAACGGCGTGTAAAAGATGAATCGATATTCGATTTCATATTGGAAGCAAGGATGACCAGTCCGGCGTGCGATTCAATGCGCTGCAAAAGATAGGAAACTTCCTGGTTGGCATATTTGTCGTGGGCATCGCGCACGTTGGTGCGCTTGCCGAAAATCGAGTCCGCCTCGTCGAAAAACAGAATCCAATCTTTGTTAGCGGCTTTGTCAAACAGCTTCGAGAGGTTTTTTTCGGTTTCGCCAATGTATTTTGAAACCACCATCGACAAGTCGATGCGGAACACATCGCGGCCTGTGTATTTTCCCAGCAGGCTTGCGGTGAGTGTTTTTCCGGTTCCCGGCGGTCCGTGAAACAGCACACGAAAACCGGGTTTGATTTTCCCGTGCATTTTCCAGCCGGTCAGCAATTCGTCGTTGTATTTCAGCCACGTTTCAATTTCTTTAATGCCTGCCAGAGTCTTTTCCTGAAGCACCAAATCTGTCCACTCCAGTTCGGTAGTAATCCGCTGCGCCGGAAAATCGCTGCTGAGCTGCGGTTTGGAAATTTTCCCCGAAACAAACAAATCCACGTACTCTTCATCGAGGATTAGCCGTCCGCTCATTTTCGGCTCACCGTGCTCAGTTTTTTCCAGATACAACACATTTTTACGGGCAAACAGATGATTCTCTTCAAAGAAGCGAAAAATCGCTGCACGTTTTTCCACATCCGTTCCGGCAAGAACAAATAGAGCAGTTTCGCCGGTGGGCAAAATGCCCCGGTGGTTTTTGCCTTTCACGCCGCCAAACTCCGGGAAATCACCCCCGTTGGGAAGATAAGCGGAAATAACAGAACCGAAAAAACCGGGATCGATGTGGGGAACTAATGACAGAATCAGAACTACCACTTCCTCTGATGACAGAGCATTTTTGTCAATAAACCGGATTAATTCAGATTTGCCTGAACCGGTAATGCTGAATGCAGGTGGCTCTTTTCTGTTCCCTTTCAATTCCGTCTCAAGCCGGCAAAGAATTACATTTCGCAGAAATTGCAGTGCTTTCGTATTGCTCATTTGATCACTTTAGAAAACCTTTATATTTTTTATTTATTTGAACTACGCGTTCTATCCAAATTTTTAATCAACCTTTTAATTAAAAATGGTTTTACTTTTGTGAGGTCGCTTAAAACTTACATTTGTTGTAAAATTTTGTTTTGCAATTTCACCCTCACGTTAGCCGTATCATCCCAAATCTGAAAAGTAGCCGCAACAACCGGCGATTCCGTAATCGTTGTTGCCGGATTTGTATTTATTGCAGACAAATTTGTTTCTTCCCTTCCATGGGCAGGTTCTTCCCTAACCAGATTTTTTTATACTTTCCTTAAGTGTTACCAACTCTTTAGCATCACTTGCCGCTGCGCTGGTATTATCTTTTGTCAGTGCTTTGTCGGCCAAGTTTGCAGCTTTTTCGTTGTTTCCCAGCAATAAATTCGATGTGCCTACTAATCATTTTCACATACACCAAATCTTCTACACAACTCATTTTCTGAGAATTCTAAAGTAAATTGTTAAGAAACTAATTTAATTCACAATGCTACCATATATGTCAATTTGAAAAGGAACAGTAACATACGACAAATTCAAACTACGAACAATGGAATCCGAATTAACATCGCCCATTGTTCGTATAACCACATCTGGATTAATTTTGGACACCGTTACCTTTTCAATTTTATATACATGTTCTTGTGTATTTTCAATATTCTGGTTCATTTTCATAAAACAACCAATCGGGAAATGCTCCTCGACCAGTTCTATAATGCCTTCCAAACCCTTCATATTAAATATTGTTTCAAGTTTGTCGAGAAAGGTTAACCCATCAAAATTAGCAACTGTTTTAGAATTCATTTTTTTATTGTAACAAGTTTTTTAATTAAAATACTACAAAATTACGCTACAAATTTTACAGTTACATTAATAATTTGGCAAATCATAGGTCACTGTACCTATAGTAAATGTATAATTCCGGTGTTGCCTTCCGGCCAAATGTCCTCCCCATTTTACAGGGTTTATAATATCCCAGTTGCTGTAAGCAGCTTCGGCAGTACAATCAATATTTACCCTTAAAGATGCTATATACCTGTTAACTGATTCCTGACTGGCAGATGAAGAGCCGGCAGTCAATCCACCGCCAGAGGAGCCACTGCTGCCCGTGGTATGCGAATCACTCAATCCTACTGTTCCGCTTCTGCTGCTGCCCTGTTCTGCACTCACCGGGCCTGCCTCAACACCAACAGAACTACTGGATCCTCCTGTTACGGAAACACTGGAACCTGTTGTGTTACTTTGACTGCTGCCTAAGCTATTTGCAGATGATCCTCCGGAAGTATTGGTAATTTCTCTTCTTTCTGCTGGCCTTTCGGTCTTGGTTGCCCCAGTCTGGTCAAAACTCATTGTAACTGTCCAATCACAATCTAAACCAGCATTATCCCGCCAGGCATGCGAAATTGTTCCCAAAGTCCTGCCTGCTATCTGCTGACTTATAACCCCTAAAAACATATTCCTCCAGTTCACAGAACTGTATTGCCGACTTGTTGCCATTGCAGTATCAATTAGTTTTTGTAAAACTTGTTCTGCTGCCGCATTAATATCCAAAATAATTGCGCTGGATGGAATTGGTTCTCTTTGAACGATTCCGGCCAGCTGAATATTTTTTGAATCCAGTGTTCCATTATTAGAAGCAGTTTTAGGAGCTAACGGATTACCAGATAAAGCTTTATCTCCCATCATTGTTGCCTCTTTCTCAAGTGAAACGTCATCATTGATATTGTCTTTCCCCAATTTAGTTGTGGCATTTACACGTCCTTGTTTCTGTTGAACTACGTGCCAGACCTCGTGTGGCAGAAACTTTTCCTGCCCTGGTGCAACAAAAATATCGGTACCCTGTGTGTATGCCAGCGCATCAAGTTGCTTTGGGCGCGAGGAATTACGGTGAACCTTTACATCAGACATATCAATGCCAGACAAATTTTCTATACCTTCCTTTAATTTATCTGGCATTCCTGTTTTATTGCCTTTTTGGTCATTTTCATGTTGGGTTTGAGAAGTATTTTCATTCCGTAAAGAAGTCTCTTTTGGAAAAAAAGTGTTCTCACTGCCAGTACTGAAAAATGACTTGTTTGAAACATCATTTATAAAATTTGAATTCGATGTTTTTTTAAATTTTTGAATTGATTTTTTCATCGGTATAATTTTTTTTAATTATTTATCAATGAATAATAATACAAGTTATAGTGTAATTTCTGTTTGAACCATGGATATCATTTCCATTCAACGTATAACAACTCTTTCCTCCACGGTATTTTCACCAGCGAAATATTCCAGTTCAGTTTATCCAGCAGCAAATCCTGCGCTTTACGTTCCACAATCAGTTTAAAATTCCGATCTTGCTGAATTAGCTTTCCGTTACGTTGCAAAAACATCTGCTGCAACCCTTCAGCTGAACTGTTTTTCAAAGCCGGCCACTGTCGGATAGTCTCATTTAAAAGATGCTGGCATTCTTCCTTTATTTTTTCCGAAAGCAGGCTTTCCCTTGCAACTGGATTTTTCAACGGAACCCCGCATAAAAACTTTTCGAGTATAAGGTTTCCTTCAAAAAAATCTTCTTCTCCGGAAGCCAGGAAATGTAATGTTTGAACGGCCAATTGCGTTTCTGAATTTTTAATTTGCCCCTTTTTGTCTAACAGGTTAACCGCTTTAAAAAAGGGTTTCAGAAAAGGGTTCAATAAAACCAACCCGGCATTTAAAACGGCAATTTCGTCGGTTTTTTTATCAAAAAAATCTTTTCCGTTATTATCGGTACGGACTTCATCCGTAATTTTTTTCGTTTTTTCGGGTTGAACAATTTGTTCAGAAAATACACCTGAAAAAACTTCAAACAATTTTTTCTTATCTGTCTCCCGGGGATAATCCATTTCAGTCACCATTTCTGTGAGTTTCATAAGAAAGTTTTCCTTAATTTTTTGATTCTTCCCCTGCATTTCGTTGTGAAGTAAAACAGCCAACCGGCGGGCAGTTTGAAGCAAAATAGCGGGTTTATACCGGGCAAAAATTTCAAGATAAAACCGGAGCATTAATTTTTGTACAGAGACAGATAATTCCTTATAAACAGCTGAAAAGCGGGACTCAATTTTCCGAAATCCTGGATTTAGTTTTTGCAGGAAAGTTGTAATCGTTTCAACATCAAACTGAAGTATAAATCTGTCTGTTATTGTTTTATCCGATTTCAGCAGATGGGTAAAGCGCTTAAAGAAAGCAGGGTTTTCAAAACTTTTTCCACGGTTTGAAGGTTGTAAAAATTCAGTTACATCCTGTTCAGTTCCAAACCACGGCAAATGCCCATTTTCCAGAAAATAGAAAAATATCTCCTCACGGCTTTTTTCTTTCCCAATAATTTCAATTCCTTCGTTTACAAATTCTTTATGAAGTTTGATTTCCGAAGGACGGGTTAACGACTCGATTTTTTCGGAAAACTGTTTTGTAATTTCTATTTCCAGCGAGCCAAAATAGTCATTCCGGGGGGCAACAACATCCAGGTTTAACGAATTAATGCGTGCCACCCGCCCGGCTTGATTAAATTCATCCAGCGTCTGTTCAAGTTTTGGAAAAACATGAGTCTCCAAAAATCTGCTGATATTGTTTTTAATAAAATTTGCAGATTCAAGGCTACCCGTGTTTACCTCAACAAACACCTTTTCTATTCTATGAGTTATTGCGCTCAAGATTATATCAGATTACTATTTAAAATGAATTTCCCGTGTTCTTCCAAAATGCCTTTTCCGGCTACTTTTTCAGTCCAGTTTTCCATAAAAGCGCGCAACGGTTCAGGCAATTTTATATCGCGTTCCCTGAATTGTTGCAGTATGAAAATGATTTGTTCGAAAATCTTAGCCAAAATATCTTTTGTCTTTTCCAGTACATCAGCACCCTGGCAAGCCAAAATATTGTAGTACAACTGAAGTTGCAGGGCAAACAGCTGAAGTAAGTGCTGGTACTCCTTACTGCCGGGATTTCCGGAAAGTTCAATAATAATTTGTGAAGTTTGAGTCAACAGTTCGCCGAAAAGTTCAGGTAATTTTTCATTATTCTTCCCGGTTAAATAATTCTCCACATCATTCAAAACACCTTCCTTAAACTCATCGGTGCCGCCATAAATCTGGCTGGTTGACATCCAGATGGGAACCACAAAATTGGATCCGAGCAGATTTAGTTTCTGAAGGCTTTCCAAATCTTTCAGGATGTTTTCGGTTGCTATTTTTGAACAATCGTCAGCTGGTGGTTCAATCGGTTTGATTTTGAACGATATAACTTTGGTTTGATCCGAACCACAAAACTTACTGATAGCCTCAAGTGAAATTCGCCAGGTTGCCGGACTGGTTGAATCGAGTTCAATCACAAACGGATCGGCATTGTCCCTTTCAAATTTTTCGCCGTTTACATTCCATACAAATGAAGTGGCACCTGTTGAATTATTGGTTAGAATGAGCTGATTACCATCCTGTTTGGGCTCAAATTTGGCAACCGGGGACGGATGTACAGTAACTTTCAATCCGGATTCTTCACCGTTAACCTTGAAAGTATGTTCTCCAACTCCGGCTTTAGCAGGAATAAAAACGAACCTGTTGTTTGCATCTTTTTCCACTCCTTCTCCTTCAATGATAACTTTGGCATCTTCAGGTTCAATAATAAACGGGATTCCGTTTTCATTCCGGACACAGAAATCGCTGCCATCTAATTTTATGGTCACTTCCACCTTTTCAAACTGAATTTCGTGTTCAACTGTAGCGGTGCAAACACCGTTGGGCGCTATAACGGTTAATTTAACCACCACTTTGTTTTCTTCATTCACCGGGAGTTTGTACTCGTGTGTGGGTTTCTCTTCATTTGAAACGGGGGTTCCGTCGCCAAAGTTCCAAAGGAATTCTGCGCCTTCAACATCACCCGAAGGAACAAAAGTTATAACGGTTTCTGACGTGGGAGATTCAGGAACTTTAAAGTCTACATTAGGCGCTTTATAAACAGTAAGTTCAGCCTCAGTAACCTGCTGGTTCACGGTAAACCGGATGGTTTTGCCAAACAGTTCAGCCGGAAAAACTGCCGGGTCAAAGGTCATTTTATTGTTCTCTATGGCCATTCCCGGAACTTCGGGATCAGGCTTTATTTCACCATCTTCAGGCGAAACTTCAAAGCGTATTTCAGTGTCTTGCCCCAGACAAATTTTATCTTTTTCGAGGCGTAGCCATGCCGGTGGTTTTTGAATGATAAAATTCACCGGTGCACAATCGGAGCAGCACAAGTAAGGCAGCGAAAAATCGGCAATTACGGTATTGTTGGGAACATCAGCCACAGCCTGCACCCTGCCAAGCAGCCCGGCCCGTTCTTCTGCAACCAGCATTTCAATTCTCGAAATTTCATCTTTTGACTGGTTTTCTTGTTTCAGGAATTCCGCATATTTTTCAAGTTCACTGATTCGGCTAACCGTCTTTTTGACGGAAAACGTTTTTGCTTCGGCAGCTCTCTGCTTTTCAATTAAATCAATTATTCTCCGGTTTTCCGGCAAATCAACTTTGCCCCGTAGTTCAGCTATATCGGTTATGCCCAGGATTGACCCCGGTGCTGGTTCTGCCTGGGCTTTATTTAAATAAACCAGGATAAATGTTCCACCCGGTTCAACGCCGGCTTTATGTTCTAATCCGGGATGGAGTTTAATGTATTCTGAAAGCCGCAGCCTGATAATGATGTTTTCTTTCCGCTTATTGATTTCCTCCAATAAAATTTCCAGTTTTTTTGCTGAACAACATATTCCCGAAAGATGTGTAATCAGCACTCCCATTAAGGCTTTCAGGTTCGGTGAAAGTTCAATTTTCTGGTATCTTACCTTTAGCTGGTCAACCAATGCACACAACTGTTTCAGTGTTAATTTGTAGGTATCTACCTGTGCAACACTCACATTGGCCAATACGTCGGGCATGCGTTGCGAAAGCACGTGGATATAAGCCATCAACTCTATAGACTGATCGATGACAAATTCCTTCATTTCAGGTTGTTCTGCCCAAACTGCATGGTCAACATTTTCATTTACCAGAATGCGCGCTTTGGCAATGATATCGTTTACCGAACCGCCCCGGGTTTCATCAAAAGCGGTTTTCATAAGAATTCCCAGCGTGTTTTCTTCGGTAACCAGGTTGTCGGGGATTACATTGCTTTTGGCATAATAGGTTTTAGATAATTTCCGGTATTCTGGTTGTTTTTCGTAAGTGGCTTTTGAATCATACTTATTGGTTATTATTCCAGAAGAACCCGATTTTTCTTTTTTGGCATCTGAAAGCAAGTTTAATGGTGAGTCTTTCGTTCGTTTTGCTGCAATAAGTTTTTCCTTTACATTTTTTCCCGGCTCAATGGTGCTGAACCCTGAAAACAACTGCGAAACTTCGGCCAGAATACATTCCTGTTCAGCGGTCCAGGCGCGCAAAAGCATGTTCAAATCTTCAAATTCACATTCGTAATCGTCAATATTCAGGTTTTCCGTATTCACATTAACGGAAAGCGCTTTTATATCGAAAGCCAGCCCGAACTCCTGCTTTTTATCAAGAATATCTTCCAAAACTGTTTTGTAATTTTTTCCCTGGTGCCCTTCAATCCGTAAAAAGTCGAACCGATCGGTGTTAAAATTCAGTGGTTCCTGAATTTGCGACAGTTTGGATAAATTCTCACGATGATAACTCAGGTTTTTCGTGTGGCTGAATTTTTCAGTTTTCAAAAAATCCCACACTTTTAAAAGTTTTTCGTTCACCTTAAAATAGAATGGAACCGATCGGAAACTCAGTTCCGGCAATTTATTGGAAGGTGTAATTTTTACTTCGCCGGATTTGGAACCGTAACTGTCAACCATTTCAAAAAAGCGCTGAACCAGGCTCCGGCATTGGTTTAATTTGCTCAAACCGCAGGTTAGTGCCGGCGATTTATAAAACTGATGGCGGTTCTGTTTGGGCTCAATATTCACTTCATCTAAGTTGCCCAGCATCAAATGTTTGGGAAATGCATTGGTATCGGGAAAACATTCTTCTTTTAACGAAAGCAGCAAACAACGGATTTCATTCCAGGTGTCCACCAAATCTTTTACCAAATCGTACCGGTACTGAAAATCGAAAGGCACATTTGCCTGCGTAAAACCAATCAGCTTTATCAGGTTTTCCGGGAATTGGCTAAACCGGTTTTTAAGTGGTTCGAGTTGCAATAAACTTCCAAAACCCGCATGCAAACTGGCAATCCCCTCCTGAAGGTTTTTCGGCAGGTCGTCGCTGTTAATCGCTGTATGATAAGCCAGCTTCAGTGCATTGTAATTGGTAGTGTTCAATTGGTTCAGCACTACACGGCGCACCGCCAGTTCGGGCAATTTGGTAAATTTTTGAGCCACATCATGCTTTGAAAAAATTGAATCGTTGTTGCCAATATATTCCGCATCTTTTTTGGAAATTAGCAACACCCGCAGCCGCGCCACCTGTTCCACACCCTGGTTGTCGCAGTCGATGGTGGTGCATAAATCGCCTTCTTTGGCATACGATTCTAAGTAAAGCAAAGCGGTCATCTCTTTCAGGTTTTCCGGGTTTTCCAGCTTTTCCAACGGAGTGGAATTATCTGTTTCTTCCGGGAGAAGTTCCAGCAATTCCATGCGTTCGGTGGTTACCTTTTTCCCAACGGTTTTTACACGCTGAAAAAACGGATAGGCTGCGAACTTGTCTTCAAACTTCCGGAAATGTGTAAAAACAAGCTCATCCAATTCTATGGATTTCACACCGCCGGCCGAAACCGGTTGCCTCAGGGTAATCAAGTCGCCGTCGGTTGTAACGCCAACACCCTGCGTAATGGTTATACTTTTTTCAGAAACATTTTTCAATTTGAAACCGCAAACAGTCCCCACCCCGTGAAGAAAAGCGCGCGTCATGCGGTCCTGGTCTTCAAAGTAGCTGATGAACCCGTTTAACTGGTCTTTCGTTAAAACCTGGTCATCCACAAACGTATGGTACTGCGTGGTAATTTCGGTTAATTTTGCTGCCATAGCTTTTACAATTAAAGGTTTCCAATGTTGGTACGGCCAAGTATTACCTTGCCCTTTAACTCTTCATCTTCATCGTCGCAATCAATCAATCTTCCCGAGGGATAGATGGAATTGAGCTTATTCATTTTATCAATCAGTTGGGTTAATTTATCTTCGTTTTGTCCCTGTTCGAGGTTTGTTTTCGAAATCAGAAATTCGCGGTATGCAATTTCAAACTGAAGCATATCGTTTTCATAGTCGGGAATCTGGTTTTTGCGGTGCCCCACCCAGCAAATACGCGCCAGTACATGCGCCGGCAGTTCTTTCCGAATCAGGTTTTCGAGGAAATTACGGAAATCGGTATTGGCAAAACGGTAAGTCCACCCGGGCAAAACCACGGTTACACGAAAAGAATAGGGGTCCACGGGGTTGCAACCTTCACAGTCGCCTTCACAAACCGGCATAAACTGAGCAAGCGGAACTGTACTTTCTGTTACATCAGGTCGAAGCAAAATATGTTCGATTAGAAACATCCCCTCTTCGCTGAATACAAATATCATAAAACGGAGAAAATCCAGCATGGCATTTTTCAGTTCTTCAGGCGAATCGTAATATAAATACTGCCGGGCAATTACCCATTCGGTGCTGTTTGGATTTGCTTCCGGGTTAATCACGTTAAACGAATATTTTCCGGTTTCCGAAAGCTGAACCTGAAAGTTCCCGACAAGGGTTTCATCAGCAATCTCTTCTTCATCAAATACTTTCTCTATTGTTTCTTCGGTAGTTTCAAGGATTTTTACCACAGTCAGGTTCAGTTCTTTTTCGGCGAGACGTGTATTCGAGTAATTTTCGGTAGCCGTTAAAATTATCTCGTTGGCTTCGTTCCGAATTCGCCAGCGGTAAACCTTTTCTCCGTCAGAGTCCAGAAAATTATACATTTCCACAAATGATTCCGACAAATTCTTGCGTTTATAGTTTTTGATGCCCGCTAACCGGGAAATCCGCTTTTGCACACCCGAAACATTTTCTGTATTCCAAAGATTATCATCGGGTTGCCGGAAATAGTTAAACGCACTCCCCCGTTTCATGCTGGTTTGGTCGTAATCTTTTAAAAATTCCTCTTTGGTTTGCAATATGATTTTTTCGGAATAAGCCCCGTAAAGCTGTTTCATCAAAAATGCATAATCGCTAAACTTTTCGGCAAACCGGGCAATCAGGTGGTCCAGGATTATATTTTTCCGCTCCACGCGGTTGTCAAGTCCCGAAAACAAAAGGTCGCTCAGCGCTTCATCATCGTTTTCAGGATAACCCGAAACCAGTTCCGAAAATCCTTTGATGTCTTTTACAGCCTGTGCGAAATAAGTTTCTTTCAGTTTGTTATCAACCGAAAGGATATCTTTTACTTTTCCTAAATGGGCAAAATAAGTAGCCAGCATCTGGTCGAAAAACAGGAGATAACCTTTCAGTTGTTTTGCCTGGGCTTTTCGGGCAGTTTCCACACGCGAGGGCAATCCGTTGGGCCCAATGCCGTAGGTGTCCGGAAAATCGTTTTGAATGGTGGTGGTTTCGCCTGTATTTAAAAATTCACCTTCGGGAATTTCAGGCTCCATGTTAAACCGCGCCTGCTCCTGTTCTGCTTTGGTGGCTTTTTCCATTTCATCTAAGTAAGCATCTACTTTTTTATGGTTCACATTAACCGGCAACACACTTTTGTAATAACTATAGGCACTGTCGGGGCAACGCACCGGCTTTTTCCCCTCCTCCACACAAATTATCCATGATTCCCCTTCATCCTCCGGATTGTTACAATCTTTTATGGTAATATCCTTGATAACTTTTACCCCTTCGATGTTCATTATCAGGTTCATAATGTCTGATAACCTCACCTCGGTGCGGAGTTTGGCATTTTTAAGTTCCTGCGGATCGATAAAACCGTTTTCCAAAACCGGACCTTCAAAAATCTGATCGGAAGTGTAGCCTTTTTCAAGCATCTGTTTCAGCGAATAAAATTTAATTGACGGCGAAAAATAGTTGTCGATGGCTCGCAGTACATGAGCATGAACCAGTTCCTCATCTGCTTCGGGATTCAGTTCGATGCCGGCGCACACGGCAATGGGATGGGTTTTCACCTCCGTAATATCCACCAAATCTTCGCAGAGATTCCGGTTGGCATGAAACCGGGTTTTTATTTCTTCATAAATCCGCTCTTTTCCGTCGTTAACAGCATCTTCATCAGGAAATTCATCCGGATCGAAATCGTCAAAATCCACAATAACCGAATACAAACCCTGCAACTGAAATTCGGTTTTGAAACTGTCATCAATGTCTTTAAAATCATCGGAACTGTATGAAAGCCGGTTATTTTTGCAGTCCACATAAACCGTTTTTTGATAGGGCTTCAGCCAGCAGTTTTTAACCCCTTCAATACCAATAAACAATTTGCGGTAGTCGGATTCGGTAACCGGTTGCGACGGCAAAATTTGCAGCGCTTTAAAAAACTGCTCGCCAATTGAGGCAGCATCTTCATCTTCGGGCGCCAGAATGTTTTCCAGGGGCATTTCTAACCGGGCTCCTAAATCAGTTAGCGCGTAGGCCAACATTTCCAATATGGTAATTCCGGGGTCGTGGCTGTTGTAATCGGTCCACAAATCGCTGGCTAACTGCTCGATGTATTCCAGCCCCTTTTCCCTCAAAAAAGCATAATCGAGATCGTCGCCGGTGGCCACGTTTTTGGGCAGGGTAATATGTTTGTTTATTTCTGGCATATTTCTTCAGTTTCTTCGGTTTCTTTACAACTTTCCGCGGCAAGCCTGAGGTCGTGCTGCCTTGCTGAAACGAGAATTGCAATCGGAGTATCAGGGCTCACCAGGGCAAAGGATTTTCCTCCTTTTTTCATTTTTACATCTTCCACGTAATCAACATATTGGAGTTTTTCGAGGTAATGAATAAGCGTGCTCCGATGCAGCGATGTCCCAAACTCAATTTTTGCCGTTTCTTTGAAAGCCCAGGGCGAAAGTAGCCGGGTAATGTCTTCGTTCAGTTTTTTCAGGTAGTAGCTTTCATCAAAACCCTTTCTGAATTTCACTCCCAATTCTACTGTAACTTCTTCGTATTCAGGATTTGCCACCACAGCATCTACATGTAGGGTGTTTCGTTCGTTAACAAAACCCTGAATTTCGTTAAGCGTGGCTTTGCTCACCCGTGGCTGATAAATATCGAACACATTGCTGTTTTCGATGTCGGGAATTACAATAATCAAAACGTGTCCCGGGGCAAGAAACCTGGTTATTATTTCATTCTCCCCATTTTCCTTTTGTTTAATGGTGTATGATGTGTGGTTCAGGCATTTCGCCTTGTATATTTTAGGGAATTGCTGAAGTATCTGGTGTTCGTAATCCCAAATGGTAATTGCCCGGTTTTTGTGCCGCAGCCTCTCGCTTATGCGACGGTAATATGCCGCATCCGACTCTTGTGGTTTCCCTCCAAACGAGGCATAAGGCTGGGACAAACCTTTTACCGTTGAAACACGCTGAAGCGGTTTGGAAATGGTTTTGGCCTCCAAACCATCCTGTAAATGGGACAATTCATTTCCATTGTCAGAAAATTGGGCCGTAACCGCCTGGGCATTAATAGCAATGGCTTTGCTCACCGCAAAGTATTTTTTGTGGATTTTCGCCTTCACCCAAATAAAATCAGAAGCCAGCCGGGTGTTGTTTTTATTCGCCACTTTTGGAATGGAGAACTTCACAATTCCCGATTTCAGAAAATTATCGGTTTCGTTGGCAATCATGTAGTCGCTGTCCAACGGCTTCCAGTGGTTCTGGCACAAAACCGACCATTCCGCTTTTTGCTTCCCGGTAAAGGAGTCGGCTTCCGGATTTTCGCTCCCCTCAAGCACCTGAACCAATAACGAAACCGTTTGGGTGGGTTTTGCTTCTTCCAATCCGATATACAATTCACCACCTTTGCAGTAATCCGGCAGAAGGAATGTTTTTTTCTCCTCATTGTTCAGAAAATCCAGCTGGTTTTTCAGGTAAAGATGTTCTTCTGCCTGCCCAAATGGGTGTTCGTGAAAAAGTTTCACTCCGTTGGTTTTGAAATCTTTCTCTGAAGCATTCAGGTTCATATTTGCCGAAGCGGTGTAATTCAGACTGACAGATTCAATCATCGGAGTGTAGGGTTCGTTGGGAATCAGAGCGTCTTCATTATCGCTGCCAAAGGCAAGGGCATAAATCCGCGGGAAAAGTTCGTGGTAAAACGACTGGTTCAACGACATCCGCACCGGACCGTTTTTGCCCGTTTCGTAATTTGTATTTTGAACTGTAAATTCAGACTTAAATCCTACGCCATCTTCAGTAAAAAGAACATGATTATCTTTTACATTTTCCCATCTGTTTTTATGCTGAATTTCAATATCGGCTTTAAAATGGCTGTTCTCTTTTACAATCAGATTTTTTGGTTCAGGATTTATTTCTCCCCAAATAATGGAAGGAGTTAACATCTCAGCTTCAAGTGTTTTCTGAAGTAACATTCCTCCCAAAAATCCCGAAGAGCTTGCCTGGTAAAGATAATCGGTACGATAGGCATAATACAAATCCTTAAACGCGTCATTTGTTCCGGCTTTTTCAGGTGTATTTTTCCAGTCGATTTTCACCTCGATTTTCTCCCAGGCTTTTTCAAAAAGCTCGGGATAATTCATATAGAAATTGGAACGTTTTACCGGCTGTGTTCCAAATGGGTAAAACGGTTTTTCAGCATTCAGCACGCCAATGTCGCTTTCCAGTTCCAGGCTTTTCACTCCTCTTACATCAACATGTATTGAAAGGTTTTCAATTTCTTTTTCAAGCAGTTGGCGGTATAACGCATGTCCCCCGGTTTCGCCGGTGTTTATGAGCATCCTGCAAACGGGCTGGTCTGTTTCAAAGCTTTCACCGTGAATTTCAGCATCGTATGCCACAACCGATTTTTTATCCCGCGGAATTTTAAAAGCAAGCTGAAGACGGGTGGAAGATTCAGACAATCCGGTTAAAAAAACTTCGGTTCCATTTTCATCCTCAACGCCGGGTTCCACTGAAAACGGACCGAGCCATCCTTTTTCGCCAGTACACCAAACCTCGAGGTTATAGGTAAGTTGTGAAATATTTACAGAAGAAACGGCTTGTTGAAACTTTACATCCAATTGCACGAAACGCTCGCCTTCCTGTAAATTCAGGACATGCGAAGAAACGGCAAAACCAAGTCTGGCATTGTCCAGTTCAGGATATTCTGCTTTTTTACCGTTTTTTTCAACTTCGTAATATCCAAAAGGCCACCATTGAATTTCATCGTCGGGGAAATCAGCACCTTTGCCATCGTAGGAATTTGCAATTTCCGCAGCTTTTATTTTGCTGTTTTCATGGTCGTTGTAAACGCTTTTTAATTGAGCGACTATGGTTTTATTGGCAATAAGCTCTTCAGTAGTTTTGTAAATCCGCTTTTGCCCGTTGCCATCTTTACTGCCATCCAGTTCGGTTCCTGTTTCTATTTTTTCTTCTGTAACTTTTTTAGCCAGTTCAAAAAGAATGTGCACTTTATCGGGAGTTGCCGGAAGTTTTTCAATTTTCAGGATTTCGCGGTAATAAAAATCGAGGTGGCGTTTAGTGAGCCTGTTAAACCGTTTTTTGGAAAATTCCAGCAGCCAAACAAAACAGATGAACAGCGCCAGATGGGGTGTAATTTTTTTTTCAACGCCAACGCTTTTCAGAAATTCCTCAAGTTCTGTTTCGTTTTTAAAAAAGAACTCCCAGTTTCCGGAAGGATCTTCAAAATTGAGGTTGTTGAAATAATTTACATGCCCGGCAAACCGGTAGGCAAACTGCATCCACTCTTTCAGGCTGAAATCATTCAGTTTTACCGAACCGGGGTCCAGCGCTTCGATGAACCGTCTGTTCTGGTCGCTCCCTTCGCGGGATAGTGCTATATCTTTTCCGCAATTAGCCATAAATTATGTTCTTACGATTCGTTGCCTTCTTCTTTATAAAATGGAAATACCATGTTCATTCGCGAGTTGGTTGACCGGATGATGTAGTCGATGTTGATGAGCAAAACCCCGTTCAGTTCGTCAGCCGGGTCGATGTCAATTTTTTTTACATCGATGCGCGGTTCGTGATACAGGATGGCAGTTTTAATCAAATCAATTACATACGTTTTCAGCGTCAGGTTCAGCGGGCTGAAAAGCAGTTCTTCGAGGTTGCAGCCGTATCCGGGCACCATAATCCGCTCGCCCAGCCTTGTTGACAGCAGGATTTCCAGGCTGCTTTTAATATCCGCCTCGTCCTCAAGCATTTTCACCGACCGGCTCTCTTTGCTGAACTCCGGCGGAAAACTCCATCCCCTTCCCAAAAACGATTTTGTTGCTTCCATAATTTTATCTTTCTACTCATGAACTTTATGAATCAGCAGATTGGAATCCGCTGCACCCTCTAACCTCCGATTAAAACGGTTGGGCACCCAGCCACAATAGTTCCGCCGTGCGCAGTAACATCGCCCAATCGGGCAGCCGGCATTCCGCCAATAAAAACTGTTGCCGAACCCATGGCAATAAAATCGGGCGGACCGGTGCATATAGCCATATCCCCCACCCTTGCAGCCGGCATTCCGCCAATGAGCACGGTTGGTTCGCCTGGCGGCAATATAGGTCCTCCCACGTGAGGAACCGGGCCCGGGTTGACCATGGGACAGGTGTGCATATCTGTTATTCTCGCTGCCGGTGGCATAATTTCTTTTTTAATTGATTTGAACCATTGAACCTTTTACCACTGCAATGGCACTGGTGGAAACTTCAGCCCCGGAAGAACCTTCGGCTTTAAACTGAGCGCCGGCTTTTAATTCCATGTTCGTACCACTTTCTGCTTTCATACCGGTTGATGACTTATAACTTATCTCTGAAGCGCTTTCAATTTTAATTCCACTGGAATCCATCTGAATGAAATTGCCATTTTCGTCTTCCAGTTTTATTCCCCCGTCTTCATCACTGATTATCAACTTATTTCCATTGGGCGTTTCTACCGTCACGCTCACCTCGTCATCATTAAAAATAAACTTCATTTCGCTGCGGGTGATAAAACCTTTTTCATGATTGTCGTCGGCAGCTGTGAGAGGAGCTGGCTTGGCGCTGCTGTTCATCATTCCCAGAACCACGGCATCGTTGGGGTTGTCGTTAATGAACCCCACGATCACCTCGTCTTCGATTTCGGGCCGGAAAAACGAACCGCGGTTTTCACCGGCATCAAGTGTTGCAATGCGTGCCCAGGTTCCTTCACCCTCGCTATTAACCACAGGCAGGCGAACCAAAATGCGGTCTTCGCCGTCGGGGTCGTTTTCCAATTGAGTAACAATACCAATTTGCAAACCATTTACTGCTGCTGCTAATCCGGCAGCGGGCAAATCGTTTATTTCGAATGTTTCTGAAAACCATTTCGGGTTGATTCCAAACTGGGCATCCACCGTCCAGTTGCCTTCCGTTATCTGGTGACGAACAGCCGAGACGAAAACTTTTCCACTGAAACGTTCTCCCACGCCTTCCAGCTTCAGCAGCGTATTTGGCTTCACTGCCGGAATTCCCTGAAATTTCACCCTTCCCCTGATTTTGGACAACTGGTTGAACAAAGCTTTGGAATCTGCCCAATCCTGAAGCGAAGAGCTGTTTCCGCCACCGCTTTTCAGTTCAAGGTTTTCTAATCCGACAACCTGTGCCAAATCATCCGGCGTAAGGTTTCCGTTCAGTTCCACTCCCGGGTTTTCGGCTTCTACTTCCAGAAACTCCTGATCAGAGGCATTCCAGCCATAGGAAGTTACTTTCTTAAACTGGTTGCGGGCATCAATTTCAGCGTCAAAATCGAGCAACGTGGCACCAAAAGCAACCGTTTCAACCGGTTCCTGACGGGTGTCGGGCTTTTTAATGGTAATCTTCCCATCGTCCACCACGCATATTTTCCCGTTTGCCTGTGCACGCGTTACCAGAAAATCCCAGTCGGAAACATTGTACTGAACCAGTTCTTTATGGGTAACGTTTGTACTTTCCACATCCTTTCCCAAGCCGTAGCTGTCAATAATCTCTTCCAGCACTTCGCTGTCTTTACTTTCGTAGAAATATTTGCTTTTCCGGCCAATGGTCAGTTTCACTGCTTTGTCTTTACATTCCACGATAAGAAACGACTGGCTGGCCCTGATTTTCAGACTGTGTTTAATTACAATTCCCTTAAAAACAGTATCCTCTTCGGAATGGTAGCCGGCTTTTATTTCAATTTCCTTTCCCGGCACAAATAAATCCTGATTGCTCAGTTCAAAATCCTGTGCAGCCGGATCGCCATCAAGCAACACAATTTTTGCTGTTGGAATGCGGTTTACTTCCTTTTCCACTGCCACATTCATCACATGGTAGCTTCGCGAAAGTTCTTCGCCTTCCACGAGGATTTTATGTGTTGCTAAATCAGACGAACTTACAGTACTTATGACTCTTACGGGCATAATCAGGAACTTTTTTCAATGGGTGGAAAAAAAATCCGCTGCCCAACTTCCAGTTTTCTGAAATTGGTGATGCGGTTGGCTTTAGCCACTTCTATGTAATACTTCGAGTCGCCGTAAATGCGGTAGGTCATCAGCGGCAGAGTGTCACCCTCCCTTACCTCCCTCACATGGGTTAAATCGGGCGAACTACTGTTTTCCATTGCCACGCGCAGATTGTCTTCCACAAAACCTTTGAATTTAGCTTTTGCCAGTGCACGCAGCGGGGTTCCGTCCGGCTTAAACAGTTTGAAGGTGATGTCCATTTCGGAGAGGCTGCCTTTAAAAAGGAGCGTTCCCCACGAAATAATGAGGTAATTGGGCTTGTGCTCTTCGCCGTTGTAGTCGAAAACCACTTTTTTAAAGTGCTCAATATCATCAATCACGCCTCTGCCCTCATCCTTAAAGGTTTTGTCGACAGCAGTCCCGGCGGAACTGTAATCGGTGAGCACCCCGGTGCGATCGAACACAAATTCCAGTTCCAAATCCTCGGGCAGCGCCCGGTTGAAGCGCGGCGCAGTTCCACTGGTGCCCGAAGCCTGATCGTCGTTCTGTTCAATCTTATATTTGAACATGTAGGTTTCCGGGTTCAGCAGTGTTCTGAACTCGCCATCAGCCACTTCCTCCGAGAATTGCTCGTTTCTGAAAGCCTTTATTTTCAATTTCGTAAGTTCTCCGCTCATTTTAACGTTCCTCTTTCTTTGAAAGGATTTCAAGTACCTGCTCCACACAAGCTGCAATCAAATCGTCGCGTTCATTCCGTTTAATTTTCTCCGGATTTTCAGATCGCGGCTTTTCATCCACATTTATTCTGATGTGCAGCTCTTTAATTTCGATGGGCATTTTACTGGATATTAAAATAGTTGTAAACCAGTTCAATGGTTTCGATGGCAATTTTGCTCTCTTCGGCATTCAAATCGCCAACTGCCCATTTCACCGGCCAGGCGTGTACCACATTCCAGGTTATCAGCGGTTCGTGTTCTTCATTCAGTAAACTGATGGTGAGATTGGTTGGTGTGATATTAAAGCCTTCCACAGCCTCTCTGCACCACTTTATTAGTTCAGAATTTACCAACACTCCACGTTTTAGCACCAGATTCGGAAATTTGGTGCGTAACGGCAGTTTATGCTTAAACCTGTTCTCTCCCCCTTCGGCTATCTCTTCGGTTTCGAGTTCAATATTCAAACCCGCCACCGACTGGAAGTGAAATTCGCCTTTTATATTGTTGAATTCTACCCTGAAATGATAACCCATTGGGGGGTAGTAGTTAGCCATTTTTATTCATTTTGAATGGTTAAACCTTCGTGAACGATTTCCATGCTTTCGATAGCCACCTCGTTGCCGTCGGCTTTTAAATCGGTTGACTGAATTTTGGTTGGCCAGGCATTTTTCACTTTCCAGGTTATTACCGGTTCGTGCTCTTCATTCAGCAAACTGATGGTAATGTCACGCCGTTCAATGGTATTGAGTTTCACTGTGTTCCACCAGTTGAAATACTCGTTATCGCTTTTGAAAGAGCCCCTTTTTAGCGTAATATTGCTGTACTTCTGCATACCGGGCATCTTAACTTTTGAATACTCAGGGTTGGCGCCGTCACGGTATTCTACCACTTCGGTTTCTACATCCAGACCCGATACTTCGGTAAATCCGATTTTTGTTCCGCTCCACTCCACCTGGAAATGAAACTTAACCAATGGATATGCTGTTGCCATAATTTATTGTTTTAATATTTTACATTAATTGATTAGGATTCCTGCATTTTGTGTGAAAATTTAAGGACGATGAACTCTGCCGGGCGAACCACAGCCATACCGATTTCAATGTGCATGTAGCCGTTGAG
>LSQX01388977.1_pt5 | contig 21043 bp, 20 predicted proteins | sample 654561 | NCBI WGS metagenome assembly LSQX01 (sample SAMN04489861, study PRJNA283612) | anaerobic digester metagenome | isolation source: 4 biogas reactors fed with cattle manure at either 37C or 55C with and... | place: Denmark: Kongens Lyngby | collected 2014 | reverse complement strand
GGCTCAGATGAGGTCGATGTCAGAGGGACCTTGTGGGGCGGTAATTTAGCAATGATTTGTTCTCTCATTGGTACGCCATATATGCCTAAAGTTGATGCTGGCATCTTGTTTATTGAAGATGTTGCCGAGCATCCATATCGTATTGAACGCATGCTTTGGCAATTATGGCAGGCTGGGATATTAGCCAATCAACGAGCGATTGTATTAGGACATTTTACGGATTATGAGCTAGTAGAGCATGATAACGGCTTTAATCTTGATTCGGTTATAGAATGGCTACGCACGGTGGTTGGTATACCTGTGGTTAGAGGCTTACCTTATGGTCATGGAGAGGTTAGGGCGACTCTACCTATTGGTGAGGAGGTTGGTCTAGCCACTCAAAATGATATTGCCTATTTGGTTATAAAAGAGCATGACCACGACCATGAAGACCACGACCACGCACATGAACATGACTAACTATTAATAAGAACAACTTAAGTTTAAAAGGAAATTAATTGATATCCACATCGAATTTGACCATTCAGTTTGGTCCAAAGCCGTTATTTGAAAACGTTAACGTCAAGTTTTCTGATGGTAATCGCTATGGCTTGATTGGGGCTAATGGTTCCGGTAAGTCCACTTTTATGAAGATTATTGGTGGTGATTTAGAGCCTACAGCTGGTTCAGTGACTTTGGAGCCTGGTTTAAGACTGGGTAAGTTGCGCCAAGATCAGTTTGCTTTTGAAGAGCATCCTGTCATTGATGTGGTCATGATGGGCCACACGGAGATGTGGGCTGCGATGCAGGAGCGAGATGCAATTTACATGGATCCTGAGGCGACAGACGATGACTATATGCGTGCTGCTGAGCTTGAGGCAAAGTTCGCTGAGTATGATGGCTATACGGCAGAGTCCCGCGCTTCTGAACTGTTGCTTGGATTAGAGTTTCCTATTGAGCAGCACCGTTTGCTGATGAGTGAGATTGCTCCTGGTTGGAAGTTGCGTGTGTTATTAGCACAGGCACTTTTCTCAAATCCAGATGTGCTATTGCTAGATGAACCGACTAACAACCTTGATATTCACACGATTCGCTGGTTAGGTGATGTGCTTGATAGTTATGACTCAACGATGGTGATCATCAGTCATGACCGACATTTTTTAAATCAAGTGTGTACTCATATGGCAGACGTTGATTATGGGGAGATTCGAGTGTATCCCGGTAACTACGATGACTATATGCTGGCTTCAACCCAGGCTCGTGAGCGTTTATTGGCTAATAATGCTAAAGCTAAGGAGCGTGTGTCAGAGCTACAGGATTTTGTTAGCCGATTTGCAGCCAATAAATCTAAGTCTAGACAGGCGACATCTCGTTTAAAGCAGATTGATCGTATCAAAGCGGAACAGGTGGAGATTAAACCTTCATCACGACAAAATCCCTTTATTCGTTTTGAGCAAAATAAGCCGCTCCATCGTTTTGCTATTAATGCTGAAAAAATCAATAAAAGCTATGATAAGCCTGTCATCAAAAACTTTAATGCCATGATTGAGTCAGGGCAGAAGTTAGCAATTATTGGTGCTAATGGCGTCGGTAAAAGTACTTTACTGCGTCTCTTAGCCGATGATTTAAAGCCTGATAGTGGCGACATAAAATGGGCCGAAAATGTCGATATGGGTTATATGGCACAGGATGTGTCTGATCAGTTTGAAGCCGCTGTAAACTTATTTGATTGGATGGCTGATTATCGACAACCTGGTGATGATGATCAGGCTGTGCGATCGGTCTTGGGGCGTTTATTATTTTCTGCTGATGATATTGTCAAAAAGGTCTCTGTACTTTCTGGTGGTGAAAAGAACCGGATGACTTTTGGTCGTCTTATGTTGAGTCGTCACAATGTTTTATTACTGGATGAACCGACTAACCACCTAGATATGGAGTCTATTGAGTCTTTACAAATGGCTCTGGAAAAGTATAAGGGTACCGTTGTGTTTGTTTCTCATGACCGGCAGTTCGTATCAGGTATTGCCGACCGAATCCTTGAGATTCTTCCTGATGGCGAAATTATCGACTATGCGGGTGACTACGATGACTATCTTGCTTCTCGTGGCCTACAAGCTTAGTTATATAAATTTATCAAATTAATGTTGAGGTTAATTTTTTGTTAGAACTGATCAAAGCGGTCTCTTACGAAGAAACAATTAAGAAAAGTCTTTTTATAGTTCATGCAGCACCAGTCCAGACTGCTGATGAGGCATTAGCCTTTATCGAAGCACATAGTAAGGCGGATGCCACGCATAATTGCTGGGCCTTTCGTATCGGTGAAGAGTATCGTTTTAATGATGATGGGGAGCCGGGAGGTACGGCTGGACGGCCGATTTTGGCTGCTATCGAAGGGCGTGATTTAACGAATACGGTTGTCTTGGTGATTCGCTACTTTGGTGGTGTGAAGTTAGGAACAGGGGGGCTGGTTCGTGCTTATGGCGGCACTGCTGCGAAGTGCTTGCATGAGGCGCCTAAACGACAAATTGTCGCCATGAGTCGTGTGCTTTGTGATTGCCCTTACTCTGAGATGGAGCGAGTCAAGGTGCAGTTATTACAAGATGGTGTGCAGCTTGTCTCAGAGGAGTTTGATGCAATCGGGGTGAAGTGGGAGTTACTTATTCCAGTACCTAAGGCTGCTGAACTTGAGGAAACTCATCGAAATTTGACCCGTGGTCAGGCCTCTTGGGAGGTCCTTTCCAAGGAAGAAATGATTTAGTTCGAAATTATTCTTGATGTTATAAAAAAGGTCGACACGATAAATGTCGACCTTTTTAGTATAAGGCAGGGGACTTGATTAAGCCTGGCCACCTTCTTGCTGCTCTTGAGCTGCAATTTCGGCGCGTACCTGATCCATATCCACTTCTTGTACCTTAGTTAAAAGGCTTTCGAAATCGGCAGGAGCAAGGGCACCGGGCTGCGAGAATAAAAGAATACTATCACGGAAAATCATCAGGGTCGGGATAGAGCGAATTTTTAATGCCTGAGCAATTTCTTGCTCTTCATCAGTATTAACCTTGTAAAACTTGATATCCGTATGCTTTTCTGCGGCTGCTTCAAATGTTGGGCTGAATTGCTGACATGGGCCACACCATGGCGCCCAGAAATCGATGACCAAGGTACCGTCTTGGTTTAAGGCATCTTGGAAAGTATCTTTAGTTAAATCTTGATAGCTCATAACTGTCCTTTAGTTAAGGGTGAATGGGCAGAAACTTATATGCAACTGCAGGATTAACCCATTATATGAAGATAGATGAGATAAATCCAAGGGCATCCGTATATTTTGCTCCATTCTTTAAGTGTTATTCTGTTTAAGCCATGCTGAAACGTATGACAAACAAGGCTGCCACAATAATTGTTGCTAAGTGTAACTCTCTGAATTTGCCTGTGATTAATTTCAGGACGACGTAGCTAATAAAGCCAAAGGCGATCCCCTCAGCAATAGAGTATGTAAATGGCATAATGAGCGCTGTTAAAGAAGCAGGAACCGCTTCAGTGGGATCAGACCAATCAATCTCAACGAGTTCACGCATCATTAGGCCAGCGACATAAAGTAGGGCTGGAGCAGTGGCATAGGCAGGAACGATACCGGCAATTGGAGCAAAAAATAGGGATAACAAAAATAAAATTCCCACGACCATAGCGGTCATACCGGTACGGCCACCACTTTGTACACCAGCCGCACTTTCTACAAAAGCCGTGGTACTACTGGTACCGAGCAGAGAACCACCTAAAATAGCAGTACTATCAGCAAATAAGGCTTTACCGAGACGGTTTGGTTTACCCTCAGGCATTAAACCGGCACGTTTTGCCACACCAATTAGGGTGCCTGTAGCATCAAATACTTCAACCAACACAAAGACTAGGATGACATTAATAAAGCCGATATTTAAGACGCCTAAAACATCCAATTGCATGAAAGTAGGAGCTATTGATGGTGGCATTGACATTAAGCTGTCTGGGGTATCGCTATAGCCAAATAGCATGGATAAAATACTGACAAATAATATGCCGATTAGAATGGCTCCCCTAACTCGGAGTGTATCCAGAGCGACGATAACAAAAAAGCCGATGACGGTAAAGATGACCTGATGTGATGATAAATCACCTTGGCCTACCAGAGTGGCTTGGTTGTCGACTACGATTCCAGAGGTTTGTAATGCGATAAAGGCAAGAAATAAACCAATACCGGCGACAATCGAAGAGCGTAGAGATTTGGGAATGCCTTCAATTAACCACGCTCGGATACCCGTTGCGGTTAAAATGATAAAAATGATCCCGGAGATAAATACTGCTCCTAGCGCTTGTTGCCAACTATAGCCCATTGCGCCGACGACAGTAAAGGCAAAGAATGCATTTAACCCCATGCCGGGAGCCATGCCGATTGGCCAGTTAGCAACAAATGCCATGATAAAGCAGCCTAAGGCGGCAGCTAGGCAGGTACTAACAAAAACGGCACCCTGATCCATACCAGTAGTGCCTAGAATTTGTGGATTTACGAATATAATATAAGCCATGGTCAAAAAGGTAGTGATACCTGCGACCAGCTCGGTACGAGCGTTTGTATTATGTTCTTTTAACTTAAATATAGACTCAAACATAGTGGTTTGCACTCTTTAAAAGAAAAACGAAAATTGTAAGATAGCATTTTAAATCTTTACAATAATTTATACAGCAATTTATGAATATTCTTGGTTTTGAAAGTTCCTGTGATGAGACAGGCGTAGCGATTGTTAATACTGAAAAAGGGCTTCTTGCTCATGCGGTGCATAGCCAGATAGATATGCACAAGGCCTATGGTGGCGTGGTACCAGAGTTGGCTTCGCGTGATCATATTCGCCGTGTTTTGCCCTTAACCTATGATGTATTAAAAAATGCTGGATTAACCATTAACGATATTGATGCGGTAGCATTTACGGCGGGACCGGGCTTGTCAGGTGCATTATTAGTAACTGCGAGTGTGGCTCAGTCTTTTGCCTGGAGTCATGACTTACCGACGATACCTATTCATCACTTAGAAGGCCATTTGCTTTCTCCCATGTTGTCCCCTGATGTGCCGGAGTTTCCTTTTGTGGCGTTGTTAGTCTCGGGTGGTCATACTCAACTAATGCGTGTTGATGGCGTTGGTCAGTACCAGTTGCTAGGTGAGACCTTGGATGATGCCGCTGGCGAAGCCTTTGATAAGTCCGCTAAGTTGATGGGTTTGCCTTATCCAGGTGGGCCTCATCTGGCGAAGTTAGCTGAGGGTGGTGACTCACAACGTTTTCAATTGCCTCGTCCTATGAAACATAGTCAGGATTTAGATTTCAGCTTTAGTGGCCTTAAAACAGCAGTTCTTACTACTCTAAGAAAATTGGAAAAAGAGGACGCAGTTAGTGAGCAACAACTAGCGGACTTAGCGGCATCGACTGAGGTGGCCATTGTTGATGTGTTAGGACATAAAGCGATTAAAGCCATGGAGCAAACAGGCTTGAAGCGTTTAGTTGTGGCCGGCGGTGTAGGGGCTAATATTCACCTACGAAGTTTTTTAGAAGAGAAAATGGCAGCTTTAGGTGGTAAAGTTTATTTTCCGCCTTTGGTGTTATGCACAGACAATGGTGCCATGATTGCTCATGCTGCCAGCGAGCGTGTTAAAGCCGGTCTTGTGGACTTGAATGAGCGCAATTATAGTCATCGTATCCGTACTCGCTGGGATTTGGCAGAAATTTAACTAGCGTTTCTTTGCTTTGCGATTAATTGAATTACTAGCAGTAAATTTGTTTTGAGCTTTTTTACCGCTGCCGATTTTGCTCTCTTTACCGTGTAGTAAGTTGTGGATGTTTTTCTTATGTTTATAGATTAACCAGCCCACGATGAACAAAATAGCAATCAACCAAGGCCAAGCGAAGTTACCGTTACCCGTGCTTAGAAAAAGGTAGTAGATTGGTGCCATCGTTGCACTGACTAGCGCAGCGAGTGAGGAGTACCTGAACATCATGGCTACAACAAGCCAAGTGATTATACAGATAAAGCCAAGTAATGGGTTGAGTGCAATCAAAATACCCACGCCAGTGGCTACACCCTTACCACCTTTAAATCCTAGCATAAGCGAGTAAACATGCCCCAAAAACACACTAATTGCGGCGATAGTCACAAGCCACGGGGAAAGTTGCCAATGCTCAACGGCTTGAATTGTTGCAAAAACAACGACCCAACCTTTAAGCAAATCACCCAATAAGGTAAAGATAGCAGCCTTTTTATTGCCACTACGTAAGACATTAGTGGCGCCAGGGTTACCAGAGCCGTAACTACGGGGGTCTTCAAGTTTTAATAACTTGGAGCTGATGATAGCAAAAGAGATGGAACCAATCAGGTAGCCGATGATGGCAATTACAAGGGCAAATACTAAAGAGGACATGCTTTTTGAACTCTTAAAAAGATTAAAGACGGTTTGTATTATATTGAAAAAGGTGACTCTCTAGGCTAGTGATAGTTAAAATCGATTTTCTAGAGCTTTCTCGAAGCCTGTCGAGAGAGAGAAGGCTGCTATAATCGTTCTAGTCTAAATTAATTATTCTGTGAATTAAAGTATTTATGAGAAAACATATTCTTCTATCCAATGATGATGGCTATAGCGCTAGGGGCATTGAGGCTTTATACGAGGCGTTATGCGAGATTGCCGACGTTACTGTGGTAGCTCCTGAAACTAATCATAGTGGCGCTTCAAACTCTTTGACCCTAAATCGTCCACTTGCTGTGCGACAAGCTAAAAATGGCTTTTATTATGTTAATGGCACACCTTCAGACTCAGTGCATGTGGCATTGACAGGTTTAGTTGATAGAAAAATTGATTTGGTCGTTGCGGGTATTAACAACGGCGCTAATTTAGGTGAGGATACTTTATATTCAGGTACAGTCGCAGCAGCGACAGAGGGCTTTTTATTTGGTTACCCCTCAATTGCATTTTCTCTCATAGAAAGAGAGTGGCCACATATTGATGCCGCAGCCGAGATCAGTAAGTACATCGTCAAGAAGCAATTAGATGAGCCACGCCAAGAGCCGATGCTGCTAAGTGTTAATATACCTGCTTTAGCAGAACACAAGCCTGAAAATATTCGTATTACACGCTTAGGTCGACGTCATCCTTCACAGTCTGTCGTGCCAACCGCTAGTCCTAATGGTGAGACGATGTATTGGATTGGTGCTGTGGGTAATGTCCGCGACTTTGCCGATGACACAGATTTTGGCGCAGTCCAAAATGGTTATGTCGCTATTACACCATTGGATTTGGATTTAACCCATCATGATGAGATTGATTTAACCAATCGATGGATTCATGGTGCTTAAGATTTTTTAGTGTTGATGAGTAGCAATCCTTTTACATTCAGACCTCATTTGCGTGACACGCAAATCAAGCGTGAGACCTCTAAATTAGAGGGACTTGGTATGATTCGCAAGCCCGTGGTTTCTGCGGCCAATAGTAATACTCGGATTTTGTCTGGTAGCCGTCAATTGATAGGTGATGCAGCGATTAAGTCTTCAACGCCCCTAGAACAGCCGAATTGTCGTGTTTCTATGAATATCGGCCTGAATTCTACGCGGATGCGGGAGCTGATGGTTCAGCGTCTGCAGCAACAGGGTATTACTAATCAGGCAGTTTTAGAGGCGATGTTTACGGTGCCACGTCATGCCTTTGTGGATCAGGGCTTGGCTAGTAGAGCTTATGATGATGCCGCTTTGCCCATTGGTTTGAAGCAGACCATTTCGCAGCCTTATATTGTTGCCCGTATGGTTTCGCTGGCGCTTGAAGGCGCCTCAAATAATCGGGTATTGGAAATAGGGGCAGGCTGTGGATATCAGACTGCCGTATTGGCGGAAGTATATCGCCAAGTATTTGCGATTGAGCGGATCCGTGGTCTTTATGACTTGGCTGAAGACAATCTCTCTCATTTACCGCATACCTCACATATTCATTTGATCTATGGTGATGGCTTAAAGGGCTTGCCGCATTATGCACCCTTTGATGCGATTGTGATCGCAGCTGCAGGACTCGAGTTGCCTCATACTTTATTTGAACAGTTAGTCATTGGCGGACGATTAATTGCTCCATTGGGCGGCGTTCGTCAACGTCTGGTCATGTTTGAGAGGGTGAGTGAGCAGAGGTGGGAACGTCATGAGCTCGAAGAGACCCGTTTTGTCCCCTTACTTCCTGGTATTCAGTCTTAATAAAAATTGTTACCCCCAGGAGAGATTTGATGGGCTACAATTAATTGCTTGTAGTGGATCAGATTTTTGAACATATTATTTTTAGTTTTAAGAGTTCCTTAGTGAATAAAGGTTTTTTTGATGAATAGAAAAATATATATCGTCGGAGCAATATGTTTTTCAGCTTTATTAGCTGCTTGTGGTTCAAGCCAAAAAGCACCAATTAGCTCGGCAGGTGGTTCGGGAGCCGCAGGTGCGGCTGGTACTTATGTAGTGCAGCGTGGTGATACGCTTTACTCAATTGCTAGGCGCCATGGTACGACGGTAGCAAATCTTTCTAGTATGAACCGTATTAGCAACCCTTCACAATTAGAGGTAGGACAGCGATTAAATGTCGGTGGTGCCACAGCGAGCTCATCTACCCCAACTCGTACAACTGCAAGCACAAGTGCTCCTGCTGCTAGCACACAAGCCACACGAGCGTCAGACGCAACAGCACTTAGCTGGGCTTGGCCTGTTCGTGGTAATGTGATTACTCAGTTCTCTAGCACGACCCGCGGTATTGATATCGCCGGTACTGTGGGTACCCCGGTTAATTCCGCAGCGGATGGTACAGTTTCTTATGTAGGTAATGGCTTGCGTGGTCTAGGCAATCTAGTCTTAGTGACTCATAGTAATGGCTTTATCACGGCTTATGCACATAATAGCCGTATCACTGTACAAACTAATGAGCGAGTCAAACGGGGGCAAAAAATTGCCGAGTTAGGTGATACAGACACGACTTCTCCTCGCTTACATTTCCAAATTCGTCGTAATGGTACCCCTGTAAATCCGCTTTCTTATTTACCTCGATAGTTAAGTTATGTATCCACATCTCGTTTTTGACCTAGAAACTATTCCTGATGCTCATGGCCTTCGTCAGCTGATGGAGCTCGATCCCGAGTTACCCGATGAAGAGGTAGTCGATATAGCCATGCAGGCGCGTCTGGAACAGACGGGTTCTGACTTTATGCCTTTGCATTTGCAAAAAATTGTTGCTATAGGTTGTGTTTTTAGAAATAAGACGGATTTTCACGTCAAGTGCTTGGGTGAGCCTGGTGATGACGAAGCGACGTTGATTCGCAGTTTTTTCAAAGTCATTGATCATTACACACCAGTCCTCATTTCTTGGAATGGCTCAGGCTTTGATTTACCCGTATTGCACTATCGTGCTTTGATTCATGGTGTGCCATCGCGTCGTTATTGGGATAAGGGGCAGGATGACCGCAGTTTTCAATACAATAACTATCTAAGTCGTTATCATGAGCGGCACACTGATTTGATGGATGTGTTGGCAGCTTTTAATTTACGTGCTAATGCACCTTTAGATCAGTTAGCTAAGCTCTGTGGATTTCCGGGCAAGCTTGGTATGGATGGTAGTCAGGTATGGCCAACGTGGCTTGAAGGCGGCATTGATGAGATACGAGCTTATTGCGAAACGGATGTTGTTAATACTTGGTTGATGTATTTACGCTATTCACTCCTGAAATGCGATATGGATCAAACCGCTTATGATGCTGAAATTAAGCTTGTACACGATTCTTTATCTGCTATCAGTGATCAAGCCCCTTGGGATGAGTACTTGTCCGAGTGGTCCTTGTAATTAACTGAAATAAGTCAGTCTTTTTTGAAATTCTTTAGAAACGCCTCCTACGATAAACTAGCATCAATCGTTAACCAATAGGAGTTATTTTATGAAGATGAATTCATTATTAAAAGCATCAGCCATTGCCTTGGGATTGACTTTAGCTAATACTTCAATGGCTCAAACAGCCCCTGAAGCTCAAGCAACAGAAACAGCGACCAAACGTGCTGACAAAGCAGAGCGTGGCGATCGTTCACATCGTGGCGATAAGCGTCACCATCACCATCGTCATATGAAACAAGGTCATATGCATGGCTTTAAAGGTGATGTTGGCTTAGTGGTACCGGGCTATGGTCCCGTCAGTCAGAAGGTTGTTGATAGTCTTGAGTTGAGCGATGCTCAAAAAGCCAAGATCGAAGAGATTAAGTCAAGTATCAAGACTCAGATGGAAGAGCGTCGTGATTCTAAAGAGCATCCGATGGCGGCAGTCGCTGAGGTACGTTCTAAGCAATTAGCTGATGGTAAATTAGATCCTCAAGCGATGCTTGAAGAGCGTCAGAAGGTTAGAGAGTCTATGCGTGATCGTCGCGGAGAGTTCAGTGATGAGTGGCTAGCAGTTTGGAATGACCTAAATGATGAGCAACAAGCTAAAGTAGCTACTTACTTTCAAGAGGTAGATGCCAAGCGTGCGGAGCGTTTTGAGCGTATGAAAGAAAAGCGCAAGGAACGCGGTGATAAGTAATACGGCAGATTGAGTAAAATCTAGTCTTAAGCTCTCTATAGATTTTACGTATTTATAGTAGACTTCCTCTAAAACGGTGTCAGTAATCATTTACTGGCGCCGTTTTTTTATTACTGCTGGATCTCGGTTAAAATAGTCGCTTAGCTTTTGCAGGTGAGATATGTCAGAATTTTTTACGATTGAATCCATTGATCTTGAAGCGCGCGGTATTGCCCGTCGTGATGGGAAAACAATTTTTGTTGAGGGTGCTTTACCAGGAGAGAGCGTCAGAGCAAATATAGTTAGACGCAAGCCCTCCTATGAAATTGCTGTTACTCAAGAAGTTGTAAAGTCGTCCTCATTACGGGTTGAACCAGCCTGTCCAAACTTTGGTGTCTGTGGCGGCTGTTTGATGCAGCATTTAGATGCTCGTGCGCAAGTAGCGATTAAGCAACGCGCCTTAGAGGATTGCTTTAAGCATATTGGCAAGCTTGAGGTTCCTCAAGTTCTACCTGCAATTTATGGCCCGAGTTGGCATTATCGTTATCGTGCCAGACTTTCAGTGCGCTATGTTGCTAAAAAAGGTGGTGTGCTGATTGGTTTTAGGGAGCGTAAAGGCCGTTTTGTGGCTGATATGACTGAGTGTCTAGTACTTCCTAAAAAGGTATCGGATATGTTACCGGCTTTGCGTCAATTAATTGGCTCCTTAAGTATTCCGTCGCGTATTCCTCAGATGGAGGTGGCTGTTGGAGATGAGCTTCTGGTGTTACTGCTACGTCATTTAGAGCCTTTTGAAGAAGAGGATTTAGATAAGTTAAGAGATTTTTCTGCTGAACATGGGGTGAGCTGGTGGTTACAGCCTAAGGGACCGGATACAGTTCATGCTTTAGTGGCTGAAGATGAGGATAAACTATCCTATGCCTTGCCTCAATTTGGTCTAAGAATGGCTTATCGACCCACTGATTTTACGCAAGTTAATCATCATATTAATCGTTCTATGATTTCTAGAGCCCTGAACTTACTCGGTGTCGAAGCTGAGGATAGGGTGGCTGATTTATTTTGTGGTCTAGGCAACTTTACTTTGCCTTTAGCTACTCAAGCTAAGGAGGTAGTGGGGATTGAGGGCAGCGATGCCTTGACCGAACGTGCCTTGGCAGCGGCTAAAACACATGACTTAGATCATAAAGTCTCTTTTTCTACGTTGAATTTATTTGAAGTTGATGTCGAATGGCTGCGTGCACTTGGTTACTTTGACCGTATGCTGATTGATCCACCACGCGATGGGGCCTTAGCAGTTTCTAAAGCATTGGCGGCACTTAAGGCAGAAGAGCGTCCAAAACGCATTGTTTATGTATCCTGTAACCCTGCTACCTTAGCACGTGATGCCGCTGTTTTAGTGAGTACAGGTGGTTATCGCCTAATCAGCGGAGGGGTTGTCAATATGTTCCCACACACAGCTCATATCGAATCAATGGCAGTTTTTGAGTATCACCCGGGTGATCCAATTCCTGAGCCAGAAAATGAAGCAGAAATAAGCTCAGATGAACAATCTAAGATAAGCTAATAATTTATTAGTCAATTAGGGCTCCAGTCATTGCGATTATTATCGTAGACTTGGAGCCTTTTTTGTATGTTCTTGGTCAGGGCTAATTTTTTGCACAACATTTACAAAAATAATTATAAATAATCTGTCACCTACTTGTTGTGTGGATCAACCTCAATAGTTGAGGGTTCATGTGCTTAGTCATTATGTCTGATAAATCATCGGTTTAACTTGTCTATTCAAGTGTTACTTATAGAAATTCATATATTTCAGAAGTGAAATAAAACCTTAAAGTAACTGTCATAATCCGTTTCTATAATGAGCTCAGTTTAATTTTAAAGAGCTTGTTATGACGACAAAAGGCTTGCGCTGAAAAGTACAGCGTGCCTTATCGTCAAGCGATTGCGAAGATGTGCCGTGAGCGAGGTTTAGCCATGGCTAGCCATGATGATGCAACTGATGACCATGTGAGAGAGTCGGCAGACATCGGGATGCAAATTGCCGAGTTTCCGACAACACATGTTGCCGCTGATTTAAGTCACCAGTTAGGATTAAAAGTCTTGATGGGAGCACCTAATATTGTTCGTGGCGGCTCACATTCAGGCAATATTGCTGCTGCCGATTTGATCAAAAAGGGTGTGCTCGATATTTTATCCAGCGATTACTATCCAGCGAGTTTATTGGCAGCGGTCCAGCGAATGCACAAAGAGGAACTGTGTAATTTACCGGAAGCTGTTGCTACGGTTAGCCGTTTACCAGCTAAAGCGGCTAATTTGCTAGACCGCGGAGAAATTCGTGAAGGGTTGCGCGCAGATATAGTTCGCGTTAAGTCACCTAAAAACCAATTTGTGGTGTCGCAAGTTTTTAATAAAGGCAATAGGGTCTTCTAATGACTGGGCAGCTTATTTATGTGGTTGGGCCATCTGGTAGTGGCAAGGATAGTATTATCCAGGCTTTGCTAGAGCGTCTTGAAGTAACTGTCATGCGGCGAGTGATTACTCGTCCGAGTGATAGTATTGGCGAGGCTTCTGATTCAGTGGAGCCGGAGACCTTTGAGCAGATGGAGGAAAATGGCATGTTCAGTATGAGCTGGCATGCTAACGGCTTATCCTACGGCATACCATTTAGTCTGGACCATTATTTACAGGATGGCAAAACAGTCATCGTCAATGGTTCACGGGAATATTGTGAAGTATTGCACGAGAAATATCCTGATGCCTTATTAGTCTTGGTGACCGTCGAGCATGAACTACTGAGGCAACGCTTAGAACAGCGCAATCGCGAAACCATACAGGAAATTGAATTACGTCTTCAACGAAATCAACAGTTTGAGAAAAGATTTTTAGCGAATGTAGAACGCTGGCAATTACCGTTTTTTATCTTGGATAACTCGATGACTTTAGAGCAAACAGTGGCTCAGTTTTATGAGCAACTGGAGCACTTTCAGAAAGGCTCAGAAGTTATGATAAGAAATCAGCAAAGCGCACAGAAAATTGCTTGATTAGAAAAGTTTTATTTTGCGCTAATCATCATAAGTTAATAAGGTCACATTGATGTTGAAATTTAGTTTTCTGGGTACAGCTGATAGTGCTCAAGTCCCTGTTTATAATTGCGACTGCGCTGCTTGTTTAAGAGCGCGTCAGGAAAAAATTTACCATCGTTTGCCTGCGAGTGCATTATTAGAGACGGAGCAGGGGGCTTGGTTAATCGATAGTGGACTGATGGACTTGGCGCAACGATTTGCGCCCGGAGTTTTACAGGGAGTGTTTCAGACCCACTATCATGCCGATCATGTTCAGGGTTTGTTGCATTTGCGCTGGGGCGTCAATATGCGTTTACCTGTTTATGGTCCTGATGACCCAGAAGGTTTTGCAGATCTTTTTAAACATCCTGGTATTCTGGATTTTTCTAATCCCTTTAGTGCTTTTGAAACCCGTCAGATGCCCAGATTCACTGTAACAGCTTTGCCATTGATCCACTCAAAGATGACCTATGGTTATGTCTTTGTCAGTGAGCAGGGTAAGAGTATTGCTTATCTTACAGATACTGTTGGTTTGAGTGTTAGGGTAACGGAGTATTTATGCCTATTAAAGCTTGATGTCATGGTGATTGATTGTTCTCATCCACCGCAGGAAACGCCACGACGTAATCATAATGACCTTAATCTTGTGTTTGCGTTACAAGAAAAAATTCAAGCTAAAAAAGTCATATTGACTCACATTAGTCATGATTTTGATTGCTGGCTAATGCAGTTTGGAAGTCGATTACCATCAAATTATCTTGTGGCTCAAGATGGGCTTTCTTTTGAGTTGTAGTGGGTGGTAATTTTACATGCGACGTACCATACATAAATATAAAAGCATAGGGACAAAAGGCTAAGAAAAATCAAAGAGAGTGTTCGCTGTTTTTTGGTAGAATGGCCTACAGAAGTTTTTGTTTAGCGAAGGCTCTTATTTGGGCGCTACCGTTGACATATCCATCCAATAACACGAAAAAGGTTTTTATATGGAAATAACACTCAATGCTTATTACACATTGATTCTGGCAACTATTGTACTTTTGATCGGTCGCTCCTTAGTTGTAAGGATTAAATTCCTAGAGGAGTATAATATTCCTGAACCGGTTGCAGGTGGGCTTGTAGCTGCGATCGCTATCTTCGTTCTGAAGTCTTTTTTTGGCATTTCGTTTATTTTTGATGCTGCGCTTCAAAATGCCTTCATGCTTATGTTCTTTTCTTCAATTGGCTTAAGTGCCGATTTTTCAAAGTTGAAGGTGGGAGGAACTCCTTTATTTATTTTCCTGATTATTGTTTCTGTGTTCATCGTTGTACAAAATATTGTTGGTGTCAGCATGGCGAGCATACTTGGTCTAGATCCTTTGTTGGGGCTAGTAACAGGTTCGATTACGCTGACAGGTGGACATGGCACGGCAGGAGCCTGGGGACCTATTTTAGAGGATAAGTTCGGTATTACTGGAGCCACAACTTTAGGTATTGCAACTGCTACCTTTGGTTTGGTTGCTGGTGGTATGATTGGTGGTCCAGTAGCGAAGCTATTGCTTAAGCGGATGAAAAGAGAGCCATTACCCAAGCCAGAAAATCAGACTCGCTTGGAGCAAGTGGCAGCAGAGCAATCACTGTATAGTACGCAACATAGTGAAGATGCCAAGAATGATCAAGAGGCGATGTTTGACAAACCTGATGAAATTCGCAAAATTACCGCCTCTTCAGCTATTGAAACCTTAGCATTATTTGCTGCTTGTTTAGCCTTTGCCGATATAATGACGAATGTAGCCAAAGATACGGTGTTTGAACTACCGACTTTCGTTTGGGCTTTGGCTTGCGGTGTGATCTTGCGAAATTTCTTAACTCATTTCTTTAATTTTGATATGTTTGACCGTGCCATTGATGTCTTTGGTAATGCGTCACTATCATTATTCCTCGCCATGGCATTGCTCTCATTACGATTATGGGAGCTAGTTGATTTGGCTTTGCCGGTCTTGGTTATTCTTGCTGTACAGCTAGTGGTGATGATGCTTTACGCATTTTTTATTACCTACCGTTTTATGGGTAAAGATTATGATGCGGTCGTCTTAGCCGCAGGTCATTGTGGCTTTGGCTTGGGTGCAACACCAACAGCAGTAGCTAATATGCAGGCTGTAACAGATCGCTATGGTCCTTCGTATAAAGCTTTTTTAATTGTGCCAATTGTGGGTGCATTTTTTGTAGATTTGGTGAATGCCACAATTTTGCAAATTTTCACTCAGATGCCATTTTTACAATAGGATGATGTTTGGCCTGATTGCTTTTAAAATTAATTGGAAGCAGTCAGGCCTATACGGTAAAACCATAGTGAGTCCCATCAGGCAACTCAATGTCAATACGGAGCTTGCAACCAGAAGCTTCAATATACCGTTTGAGGGTGGATAGTTTGATGTCTCTACCAGGTTGTTCCATATCGGACACTGTCGGTTGTTTAATATTTAAGGACTCAGCAAGCTCACTTTGCGTTAAGCATAATTGTTCTCTAAGCTCTGCAAGATGGATATTAAGCAGCATATCAGCTGCTTTTTTTTGGGCTTGAGCAACAATTTTTGGTTTTTCATTGGCTAGTATTTCTTCAAGGGTTCTTGCCATGATGTCATTCCTTCTTTGATTGATTGAGGTGTTTTTCAAACTCATGATCTGCAATCGAAATCATTAATTGGTAAAGATATGTCGATAAATATAGGCTCTATTCTATATAGGTTTTAGGCTATATTCCATAAATTTAAGAAGCTCAGAGTATCACTAGTAATTTAGGTGAGAGGGAGTAGTGGCTAAAATAGTCCTATGATGAATTGGTAGTTTTCAGCTTAGTAGGGTTCTATTTTTATCATTATTGGACAGTATCTTCATAATACGTTAGACTAATCGCATCTTGTCGGGGTGCCTTACCATTGGGTAGAGGCTGAGATAACACCCGTGAACCTGATCCAGTTCGTACTGGCGGAGGAAATAAGATGCGATACCGCAGGCCTATTCATGGTCGGTATTTTCATACCTTCTCCTTTTGTCTGTTATTTTTGGGTCAGGATAAATTTTTTGACTCGACAAAAGGAATGTCTTTTATTCATGTCACCTGGAATTAATCTGCAGGATATTGGCCTGAGTTATGCCGATAAACCGTTATTTAATCAATTAAATGCGCACTTCAAAGGTGGTTGTTGGCATAGCATCCTAGGTCGTTCGGGCGTTGGGAAAAGTAGTCTGTTGCAAAGTATCGCGGGACTACTCAGTGAAACGACACTAGAGGGCACGGTCAGTGCTGATGACCATCAACCTCTGAGTGATAGGATTGCCTTGATGGCTCAGCGTGATGCATTATTGCCTTGGTTAAATGTACAGGAAAATGTGTTGTTAGGTGTTCGCTTGCGTAAGCAGCGTACAGCAGAGGCTCAGGCACAGGCTCAAAAATTACTTGCTCAAGTGGGTCTGGCAGAGCTTGCTCGCAGGAAGCCTGAGCAATTATCCGGTGGGCAACGACAGCGTGTAGCACTTGCCCGAACCTTGATGGAAGATAAGCCGATCGTTTTGATGGATGAGCCATTTTCAGCGCTTGATGCCATTACCAGATTACAGTTGCAAGACTTGGCGGCGACTTTGCTGCGAGATAGAACCGTCATCCTGATTACCCATGATCCACTTGAAGCGTTACGCTTGAGCGATCAAGTTTGGGCCATGACAGGACGTCCCGTTTCTCTAGATATGTTGCTTGATATTGATATGCCCGCACCTCGTGCGTTGGAGGATGCGCGTATTTTATCGTGGCAGGGTGAATTGCTGAGTTTTCTACAGAAAGACTTGGAGGAACCTGCGGCATGAATAAAAAGTTATCGCCAGGGATTCGTTTACTTGTGATCACGATAGGTTTGCTCTTTCTATGGCAAATGGTGGTGTGGCTCACACAGGCGCCGCATTTTATCTTGCCGGGGCCAGGCAGGGTGTTTAAGGTGCTTTGGGCTCAGCATGAATTGATCGCAGGGCATGCCCTAGTTACTTTGATAGAGATTTTGCTGGGTATGGCCTTAGGTTGTTTGCTTGGTTTTAGTAGTGCCATGTTACTTCAATGGTGTCGTACGATTCGGCAGTGGTTATTGCCAGTCTTGATTGTGAGCCAAGCCATTCCAGTCTTTGCACTAGCTCCGATCCTGATGGTTTGGCTAGGTTATGGCATGGCCTCCAAGGTGGTGATGGCAGCCATTATCATCTTTTTCCCAGTAACTTCAGCCTGTTATGACGGTTTGCAACGTACTTCAAAAGACTGGTTGCAAATGGCTCAGACCATGGGTGCGACACCAGCTCAAGTGCTTTGGCAAATACGCTTGCCTGCGGCGCTGCCGTCGCTCGCGTCTGGATTGCGCGTGGCCGCTGCGGCTGCACCCATCGGTGCTGTGATCGGTGAGTGGGTCGGTTCAAGCGAAGGCTTGGGTTATCTGATGATACATGCCAATGCACGTATGCAAGTTGATACGGTTTTTGCAGCCTTGATTGTGCTCGCCTGTTTGTCTTTACTGCTGTATTTCACGGTGGATTATCTCTTGCGTCGATTGATCTCTTGGTCTGCGTAACTTTCTTATTTAATAAAACTCATAAAGGATGACAATGAAAACCTTAATTTCAGGAAAAAAATACTTGGCTGCCGGTGCGCTGAGCTTGATTATGAGCACTCAAGCTCTTGCAGCGGATAAGGTGACTTTATTACTGGATTGGTTTGTGAACCCAGATCATGCGCCAATCATCATTGCCGAGAAGAAAGGGTATTTTGAAGAGCATGATTTGCAAGTGAATATTCAGGAACCTGCCGATCCTTCTATGCCGCCTAAATTGGTGGCGGCTGGTAAAGCAGATATGGCGGTCACCTATCAGCCACAATTGCATATGCAGATTGATGAGGGGCTACCGCTAACTCGTATTTCTACTTTAATTGCTACGCCTTTAAATACTTTAGTTACTTTAAAAAGTAGTAATATCACCTCGATTGCCGATTTAAAGGGTAAAAAAGTCGGATTTTCAGTGGGTGGTTTTGAAGATATTTTGTTAAAAGTGATGCTTCAGCACCATGGTCTGAGCTTTGATGATGTGGAAATCATCAATGTGAATTGGTCACTTTCCCCTTCATTGATTACTGGTAATGCGGATGCGGTGATTGGGGCATACCGAAATTTCGAATTAAATCAGTTAGATATTGAGGGCCATCCAGGTCATGCATTTTACGTGGAAGAAGAGGGGGTTCCTTCCTATGAAGAGCTGATTATCGTAGTCAATAACAAAGACCGTGATGATGACAAGTATCGTCGTTTTAATCTGGCGATGGAACAGGCCGTACAGTTTATCGTCAATCACCCTGATGAGGCGTGGGAGTTATTTAAAGACTATAAGCCAAAGGAGCTAGATGATGAGCTTAATCGTCGTGCTTGGAAAGACACCTTGCCGCGATTTGCTTTACGTCCTGGGGCATTGAGTCAGCGACGCTATGCAGATTTTGCTGAGTTCATGAAAGAGCAAGGGTTGATTAAGCATGCACCTGCGGTGACAGAGTATGCGATAGAGCCGTAGTTATTAAGTTTTGATTTTGTGGGAGCCTTAGTTGTGAACAATTGATGTTGCAGCTAAGGCTTTTTTTATGATGAATCACGGAATGTTTTTAGGTGGATTGTCAAAAAATGCTTAATTAACAATTGCTTGCATTTTGTGATAGCATGAATGACAAGGGTGCAATACTTGTTCTCGTTTTTACGGCAAGGCTTGATCCTTTAGCAGGAGGAGGGCTCTCTTTTATATAAACAGAGAGAAAGTCAATGATCGTTCTGAGCATAAAGGAAACGTCATGGCAAATAAAAATTCACCGTTCTATCCTATTATCTACGTTCGTGGCTATGCTATGACACCCACGGAAATAGATCAAACTACCGCCGATCCTTTTTGTGGATTTAATATTGGTTCGACTGTTTACCGTGCTGTTCCAGATAAAAGACAGCAACCACGCAAATTCATTTTTGAATCACCACTGATTCGCCTAGCCTCTGATTTTGATTATCGGGATGTCTATGAAGATGGCTATGACATTCTTGACCCCGAATGGGATGAAGACCCTGAGCGTAAGCTGTCAAGCAGGTCCATTATTATCTACCGCTACTATGATGAAGCCTCTCGCCTGTTGGGTTTTGGTGAAACACCGCCAATTGATGTGTTTTCCGCCAAACTGGGTGAGTTGATTCTTCGCGTTCGCGATCTGGTGTGTTCAAACCCTGATAACAAAACAACTCCCGAAACGTTTCGTTGCTATCTGGTTGCACACTCCATGGGAGGTCTGGTCTGTCGGGGGCTACTACAGAATCCCAAAAATGATAAGAAAAATGCACGTAAGTATGTCGACAAGTTGTTTACCTATGCAACCCCGCATAATGGCGTGGATATGCTAGGAGTGAATATACCGTCGTGGCTGAGTCTCGCGGATATGAATAACTTCAACCGCAAAGAAATGGCCAGATATCTGGCTCTTGAAGAGCTCTATGAAAAGACTGAGCGCGTTGACTGGATCCCTGAGACCCGTTTCCCCTCTGAGCGTATTTTTTGTATGGTTGGTACTAATCGCATGGATTACGATGTAGCCTTTGGGGCATCGCGAACCTTTGCAGGCCATGGTAGTGATGGTTTAGTGCGCATTGAAAATGCCACCTTAAATGGCGTCAAAGCAGACGGGAAACTGAGTGCGCCTTGTGCAAAAGCCTTTAGCTATCGTGCGCATTCAGGCTTTTTCGGCATTGTAAATAGTGAGGATGCTTATCAAAACCTTAGCCGATTTCTGTTTGGCAATGTGCGTGTCGATATCTGGGTGGATATTGAAGATATACGTCTACCAACCGAGATACAAAAGGCAACAGAGGCTGGGCGAAAGATAAATGCGCTTTATCAATTTGAAATGATGGCCGCACCTCGTGGAAAATTATGGTACCTCACACGTCGCAAAGCAGAAGAGGACTCAGTTGCTTGTCTGACTCACCAAGAGTGGGTAGCCGCTCCTAAAAAGAATGGCTCTCAATACCTTTCTACCGTATTTTTAGCTAAACGTGAACGGGTTAATATGAAGCGACGTTCACTCGCCTATAGCGTGTTTTTGGGTGTCCGCGTACCCGATTATGAAATTGAACGTAGGCTCTGGATTAATGAGCATTATGAGGGTAGTTATTTATTCCAGAACTCGATTGTTTTAGAAATTGTCCAGCCTGAAAAAAAGGGCGAAAAATGGAAAATAAATTACTCCTGGCAAAATCAAGGTTTTAATGATGCAGACAGTGAAATAGATCCGAAAAGACTCAGAGGTGGGAAGGTCGAGGTGAGCATCCCCTTTGATAGTGAAACTACGCCAGGAGTGCGCGGGAAATTACGCTTTGTGATATCGGCTTGGAATGC
>LSQX01002913.1_pt2 | contig 21046 bp, 20 predicted proteins | sample 654561 | NCBI WGS metagenome assembly LSQX01 (sample SAMN04489861, study PRJNA283612) | anaerobic digester metagenome | isolation source: 4 biogas reactors fed with cattle manure at either 37C or 55C with and... | place: Denmark: Kongens Lyngby | collected 2014 | reverse complement strand
ATAAGTTGTCAACTTAGTGCAGTTATATAAATGCGGAAATTTATCCCGTTTTAAGTATAGAAACATGCATGCATTGTAACATAGGGCATTGCCCTATACTAATGGTTCTGAGCCCTTTAAGCTCAAAAAGGGCAGAAATTTACCTCAATAATTGTTCGTTATTGGATATTCGCTGTTCGCTGTTCGCTATTTGACCTTCTTACTTTTTACTATTAACCTCTCATCTCTCAAAATTTCACACAAAGAAGCAAACATTCCCTTCGCCCAGGGGGACGAGCGCTGATGAAGCCAATCCTTTGGATACGTTACTGCAAATCCGAAATAGATTCCTCTGTAAATAGCATTTTTTAAAACTTAACATTAAATTTGTTGGTTTAAAACTATCATAAAAGGCGACAACTTTATGAATTACAGGAAGATAATCATGGATGATGTAAGATTCGTTTTTAAGCAATGCCCGGAAATGAAAAACTCGCTTTATCCTGAATAAATAATAAACAACATGACAGAGAACACACCGAAGAAACTTTTCCTACTTGATGCTTTCGCATTGATTTACCGCAGTTATTATGCATTTATCCGCAACCCACGCTTCAACTCCAAAGGAGTAAACACTTCAGCCACACTGGGATTTACAAACACATTGGTGCAGCTGCTAGAAACTGAAGACCCTCACTCCATCGCCGTTGTATTTGATGTTTCTGCCCCAACTTTCCGGCACGAAATGTTTAAGGAATACAAGGCAAACCGGGAAGAGATGCCTGAGGATTTGAGAAAATCAATTCCATACATCCGTAAAATTATTGAAGCGTTCAATATTCCGATTATCGAAAAAGAGGGTTTTGAGGCGGATGATGTGATTGGAACATTAGCTCAAAAAGCAAAAAGAGCGGGATTCAATACTTATATGATGACTCCCGATAAGGATTACGCCCAGTTGGTGGACGAAAAAGTGAGCATGTATAAGCCTGGCAGGCAAGGTGACACAGCAGAAATCTGGGGACCCGAAGAGGTGAAGAAAAACTTTGGCATTGAAAATACGCAGCAGGTGATTGAAATTTTGGGGCTGACAGGCGACAGCGCCGATAATATTCCCGGTTGCCCGGGTATCGGTCCCAAAACAGCCGAAAAGCTCATTGCAGAGTTTGGCACAATTGAAGGAATTTACCAGAATATTGACAAGCTGAAAGGAAAGCAAAAGGAAAATCTCATTGAATTTGAAGAGCAGGTGCGCCTTTCCAGAAAACTCGCTACAATTGTTTTAGATGTGCCCATTGAATTCAATCAAAATGAGCTGGTTCGCGGAGAAATTAACAAAGAAGCGCTGATGGCGCTGTTTGAAGATCTGGAGTTCAAAGCCTTAGCCGGACGACTTAATCTGGAAGATTCCAAAACCGGAACCGCTGTTCAGCAAACTTTGTTTGAAGAAACACCAATTTCACAGCCTGCAGAAACCCAAAAAGAAAATATTGAAACCGTTCCTCACCAATACTACCTTGTGGAAACTGAAATGCAGCGGGCAAGCCTTCGCGCCGAGCTTTCCATTGCCGAATCATTCTGCTTTGACACCGAAACTACCGGACTTGATCCGCATACCGCAGAAATCGTGTGCATGTCATTTTCTTTCAGAAAACATGAGGCGTTTTGTGTTTTACTACCAAAAAAGCGGGAGGAGGCTCAAAAGATTCTGGATGATTTCCGTGAAGTGTTTGCCGATGAAAAAATCCTGAAAATCGGGCAGAATCTCAAATATGACATGCTGATTCTGGGTAATTACGGTATTGAAACAAAAGGAAAACTGTTTGACACAATGCTGGCTCACTATCTTATTCAGCCCGAACAGAGACACAACCTCGACTATCTGTGTGAGATTTATCTAAATTACGAAAAAATTCCTACAGCAAGTCTCATTGGAAAAAAGGGGAAAAATCAGCTGAATATGCGTTCCGTCCCAAAAGAAAAGCTGCGCGATTATGCCTGCGAAGATGCCGACCTCACTTTTAGACTGAAAGATGCTCTCGAACCCGAACTGGACAAGTTTGAAATGCGGGAATTATTTGAAACCATTGAAATGCCTCTGGTTCCGGTGTTGGTACACATGGAGCAGGCAGGAGTAAAGCTGGACATCGAAGAGCTTAAGAAATACGCAGTTACGCTTCGAGAGCAAATCATTCAGGTGGAAAAGGAAATTTTTGAACTCTCGGGAGAGGAGTTCAACATCTCATCGCCAAAACAGCTTGGACTGATTCTTTTTGAAAAAATGAAAATTTCTTCTGGCGACATAAAAAGAACCAAAACAAAGCAATACTCCACAGCAGAGGATGTACTGTCTAAACTGACCGATAAACATCCCATCATCAATAAAGTGCTGGAATTTCGCAGCCTGAAAAAACTGCTTTCTACCTATGTGGAAGCACTTCCCGAACTGGTAAATCCAAAAACAGGAAAAATCCATACCTCATACAATCAGGCAGTTACGGCAACCGGACGGCTCAGCTCGGTAAATCCTAACCTGCAAAACATTCCGATACGCGATGAGAACGGGCGTGAAATCAGACGGGCATTCATCCCTACGGATGAAAATTACACCTTCCTCTCTGCCGACTACTCGCAGATTGAGCTGCGGATAATGGCTGCCCTAAGCCAGGATGCCGATATGCTCAAGGCATTCGGAGAGGGAAAGGACATTCACACAATCACTGCCGCAAAAATCTACAAAGTGCCCGAGACAGAAGTCACTCCCGAGATGCGGCGAAAAGCAAAAACCGCAAACTTTGGAATCATTTACGGCATTTCAGCTTTCGGTCTGTCTCAAAGACTGAATATTTCCCGCTCCGAAGCCAGACAGTTGATCGACGGCTACTTTGAAAATTTTCCCGGCGTTAAAATTTTTATGGATAAACAAATTGAGTTGGCAGGAAAAAATGGATACGTGCAAACAATTAAAGGCCGCAAACGTTATTTAAATGACATTAATTCAGCCAATGCAGTGGTGCGTGGCATGGCAGAGAGAAACGCCATCAACGCTCCGATTCAGGGCTCAGCAGCTGATATAATAAAAATAGCAATGATTAACATTTACAAACAGTTCGAAAATGAAAACCTGCAAACAAAAATGGTTTTGCAGGTGCATGATGAGCTGGATTTTGATGTTTATAAAACCGAGTTGAACAAGGTGAAACAGATTGTGAAAACCGAAATGGAACACGCTGTTGAACTTGGAGTGCCCTTAACCGTTGAAATGAATAATGCCGGCAATTGGCTGGATGCACATTAATATCGTATGCACAGAGTTACCGAGATAAAGTCAGAAGATGATTACAGAAACGCCCTCCACCTGTTTGTTGAACTGTGTGAGATTCGCGAAAAAACCAGAGAAGATATGAAAACCCTTCTTCTGCTCAGCGACCTGATGGAGAAATACGAACGCTTAAGCTGCGGGGGAAGCTGAGGGAAATGAAACGGAACTATTGAACATCCAAAAAGAGTCATCAATATTTCTAACGAAGTATTGCTTCAAAAAAGATGGAAAAGAATCTTGAGTTTTTCAGGTTGTCGCCCACCAGCGATTCATATATACCCTATTTTGAAACGGGTCTGAAAGCCGGATTTCCCTCGCCGGCAGAAGATTACACCGAGCTGAAAATGGATTTGAACAAAGAGCTGGTGAAAAATCCAGATGCCACTTTTCTGGCACGGGTAAAAGGAAAATCAATGCAGGATGCCGGATTGAATGAAGGTGATATTTTGATAATTGACCGGAGCCTTGAACCGGCAAACAACAAGAAGGCAGTTTGTTTTCTTGACGGAGGTTTTACGGTGAAAAAAATCAGAATTGAAAGAAGAGTTTGCTGGCTGATTCCCGAAAATGAAGAATTTGAGAAAATAAGAGTTACCGAAGAAAACGATTTTATCATCTGGGGAATAGTTACCTACATCATCAAAAAAGTATGATTGCCCTTGTGGATTGCAATAATTTTTATGCCAGCTGCGAGCGTGTGTTCAGGCCTGAGTTGGAGGGCATACCGGTGGTTGTGCTGTCAAATAACGACGGATGCATCATAGCCCGCTCAAATGAAGCCAAGGCGCTGGGTATTCCCATGGGCGCTCCGGCTTACAAATGGGCAGACACGCTGGCAAAATACGACGTTCAGGTTTTTTCAAGCAACTATGCGCTCTATGGCGACATGAGCCAGCGGGTGATGAATATTCTTTCCGGATTTGCTCCCGACCTTGAAATTTATTCCATTGATGAATCTTTTCTGGATTTATCCGGATTCAGCGGAAGCCTGACTGATTATGGTCAGCAAATGCGGCGCAGGGTGAAAAAGTGGACAGGAATTCCCATCAGCGTTGGTATTGCTGAAACAAAGACGCTGGCAAAACTGGCAAACCGGATTGCAAAAAGATTTCCGGAGCTCAACAATGTCTATATTATTGATTCTGAAGCCAAAAGGATAAAAGCGCTGAAATGGGCAAAAGTTGGGGATATCTGGGGTATTGGGCGGCAGCACGCACAAAAGCTGGAATATTACGGAGTGAAAACTGCCTGGGATTTTACTCAAAAATCGGATGCTTTCGTCCGGAAGTATTTTACGGTGACAGGGCTGCGAACGAAAAAAGAGCTTGAGGGCACTCCTTGTTTCGGGCTTGAAGATATTCCGCCGGCAAAAAAAAGCATAGCCACCACCCGAAGTTTTGGTATTCTGCAAACCGAGTTGGAAAAAGTTCAGGAGGCGGTTTCAACATTTGCCACTGTTTGTGCAAAAAAGCTCAGAGACCAGAAAAGCTGTGCAAAAACCTTGATGGTATTTATTCATACCAACGGATTTCGTGAAGATTTGCCGCAACACAGGCGCAATGCAGTGGTTACGCTTCCAGTGGCATCCGCTCTTTCTTCAGAATTGTCGAAATATGCAACTTTGCTGGCAGAGGCAATTTTTAAACCCGGATATTCCTATCACAAAGCCGGTGTGATAGTTTCGGGAATAATTCCCGAAAATCAGGTGCAATTGAATGTTTTTGACAAAGTGGACCGGATAAAACAAAAAAATCTTTACAAAGTAGTTGACCTGCTGAACAGCTCTTATGGCAGAGATACAATCCGGCTGGCGGCGCAGGGCAGAGACCGAAAATGGAAGCTCAGGCAAGAGCACCTCTCAAAACGTTACACAACCCGCTGGGAAGATCTCCTGGAAATTTAATTGTCGCATGATGAAACATATAATATCATTTTTTAGATAAAGTGATGAGCGGCACAATCATCTCTTCCAAAGAAATTCCGCCATGCTGGAAGGTGTCTTTGTAATAATTCGCGTAGTAGTTGTAATTGTTCGGATAGGCAAAAAAGTCGTTGTTGCGCGCAAAAATATAGCTGGTGCTCACATTTCGCGAGGGAAGATGAGCCATGCGCGGGTCCCGCACCTCAAAGACATGTTTAGATTTGTAGTTCAGGTTTTTTCCCAATTTATACCTCAGATTGGTATTGGTTTCGCGGTCGCCGATTACTTTCACCGGATTGTTCACTTTAATGGAGCCGTGGTCTGTAGTCACCACCAGCTTAATGTTATTGCCTGCAAGATTCCGGATCAGCTCAAGGACAGGCGAATGGTTAAACCAGCTTAAGGTTAGCGAGCGGTATGCCTTTTCATCATTTGCCAGTTCGCGAATCATATTCATTTCTGTGCGGGCATGTGAAATCATATCCACAAAGTTGAAAACCATGACCGAAAGATCGCTTTCCTGAATGTTTTTCAGACTTTCGGACAGTTGCCGCTCACGGCGGATTCCGGTAACTTTTTCAAAGTATAGTTTTTCCTGTCGCCGGTGGCGTTTCAGCTGCCGGATTAAAAGCTCCTCTTCGTGCTGGTTTTTATTTCCTTCATTATCATCATCGTCCCACAGTTCAGGAAAAGTTTTTTCAATTTCGGCAGGCAGCATTCCTGCAAACATGGCATTGCGGGCATACATGGTTGCAGTAGGGAGGATGCTCATATACAGCTCATCGGAATCAACCCGAAAGTACTGCTCAAAAACCGGACTGAGCGTACGCCACTGGTCGAACCGCAGATTGTCAATGACAAGCACAAATACTTTATGCCCGCCATCTAACAAAGGGAAAATCTTATGTTTAAAAATATCATGGGAAAGGGTGGGACGCTCGTCAAAATCTTTGTTGAGCCATTCCAGATAATTTTCTCTGACGAATTTGAAAAATGAATTGTTGGCATCGTCTTTTTGCATTGCCAGCACTTCGTCCATGGTGTTGTCATCAGAGGTGCCCAGTTCAATTTCCCAGAAAACAAGTTTTTTATAAATGTCCATCCACTCCCGGTAGTCTAACCGGTCGTTAATGCGCATCCCGATTTGTGAAAACTGCATCTGGTATGCCGATGTGGTCTGCTGTGTAACAAGTCTCTTCTGGTCTATATTCTTTTTCAGCGTGAGCAGGATTTGCTTCGGATTCACCGGTTTGATGAGGTAGTCCGAAATTTTTGAGCCAATAGCCTCATCCATGATGTTTTCTTCTTCGCTTTTGGTTATCATGACTACGGGCACGTTGGATGATACCGCTTTAATTTCGGTTAGGGTTTCCAATCCGGTCAGTCCCGGCATGTTTTCATCCAAAAAAATAATATCATAAAAATTATTTTTAACCATTTCAATGGCATCCGCCCCATTATAAGCAGTTTCTACTTCATAGTCTTTATTTTCGAGGAAAAGAATATGTGCGCGTAGTATGTCAATTTCGTCATCAACCCAGAGTATTCTTGGTTTTCTCATGTTTTTTAAATTAATTGTTCATGGAATGATAAATATACGCACAAAAAAAGTGCCGCAGGTATAGTTAACATTTTTTAAGCTCATTATTCACCTAAATAGATGAGCTTATAAAAATCCATGTAATCGTTGATGTTTTTCTCTGTCAGGAACACTTCAAAGTTATCGGCTGAAATAAGGAAATTGCGGTAATTTGCTGTGCCAAGAGGTGAGTAAAGATCTCTGTTTTGAACCACTGTGCGCGAATAGCGCGTTGCAGCTTCTTTATCCTGAAGCCCGGAAATTACAATTGCCACGCGGAACTCATCCACGGGAACTTCTCTGATTTGCAACTGTTCTTCTTCACTGGCAGCATTATATTGCTCAATTCCACCGGTAAATTCTGTTTTGTCAACTCCCTGTGCCGGAATCACAAAAACAAAATAATGCGGTGCTTCAACCTGAGTGCTGTATGGTCCGGAATATGTTTTTGGGGTTGTTTTTTCCTGAGCGGGTTCAGCCTGTTCAGGCTGCTGTTGACTCCGGTCAGGAGTGGGTTGCTCCGGAGTACGTTGAATATAATATGTGCGGAAGAAGTCGATATATTCGTCCACTTTGTTTCCGTCTGCCATTTTTTCCAGGTTTTCATCTGTAATCAGGAAATTCCTGTAGGTAACCTGTCCCAGCGGTTCAAACAGGCTGCGGGTGGTAACCACCGTGCGGAAATAGGACATGGCTTCATTTATGGAGGGAATCTGTTGAACAATTATCAGCTGATACTCGCCTGCCTGTTTAATCTGTGTTCCTAAATTAAGCCCCTTAAACTGATTCCGGTTAAACTGAGTAAAGCCGGCTAATGTTGTTTTCATGGAGAGCCGGTTATCTTTCACCGCCAGCACAAAATTCTGGGGACCGCTGACATTGGCTGTAAACAGGTCTGACGCACCGGTTTCAACAACTCTGTATTGCCCGCGCTCGCGAAGCATCTGCTCCTCTTCCCGCGCTTTTGCCATAAGCTCTTCGGGTGAAATATCAAACTCATCATCACTAAAGTCGGGACCAATGTATCTGCTGTAGTTTTTCACAAAAAATCTAAGGTACTCCGCATAGGATTTCTCTGAGAGAATTTCCCGGTAATTGGTTGAAGAGATGGCGAAATTTACATAATCGATTCCGCTGAGTGCTCTAAAAACCGGCGCCCGCCGAATGATTGCCCGGTGATAAATAACACCGTCGTCTTTGTTCCTAAGCGCCCTGACTACAACCATATTGGTTTTATCGTTCAATATTTCTGTTTCAATGTCAAAATCAATTTTTGTGTAATGGTCGATGTTGTAATTGGCGATATCAAACTTAAGCCTGTTTAAATTCACGGCAGCATTTAGCGGATATGCAATTACAAAATAGTGGAGCAGGTCTTCCTCGTAGGAAAACTTACCGCCAAACTCGTCGTTTTCCATGCGCTGCGCCATCAAAAGCTCTTCGTTTTGAATCTCTTCATTGATGTAGCCCATGTCTATCAGTTTTTGATAATCGACAAGGGCACTGTCCTGTACCAGTGTAAGGATTTCATTTGCAAGCGGTGTGGGTTCAGCTTTTGGCCAGGTTTTGATATACTCTTTCAACTGATTTTCAAAATCTGTCATATTGGTTTGGGTGCCCTGTGCCACTGCCTCCATAAATTCAATTTTTGGTACCATCAAGCTGTCAGGTTCCATCTTTTTCATCGCTTGCGAAAGCGTTATTACATTTCTGTACTTTCCTGACCTGTAGCTTCTGAAAGCTTCTTCGTAGAGCTGGTTCAAACTGTCGGTTTTAGCCTGCATTTCAACAAAAAAGTTGGGGTTTTGCAGGTATTGGGCGTATTTGCTTGCCGGAAATTTTGAAATAATCAGATTCCGATAATGGGCAGATTTTTGTTTGTCTCCCAGTAGTTCATACAGGTCGTATAAGTCGAAAAAAGCTGAAAGCTGATAGATATTGTTTGGATAACGCCTCAATAGTTCTTCAAATGCTTCGGCTGAGCGCTTATAATTTAAGAACTCTGATTTGTAGAGTTTTCCGGCGTTATAGAGTGCATCCCTGATTTTGTCGTGGGAAATAGCCATCAGCGAATCGGTGAGCGGCAAATCCTGGATGTAAAATTCTTTCTGAAGCGGGTCTTCCACTCTGATTATCATCTGGGATGAATCGGCTGTTTCATCGAAAAAAGCAATATCATCCATTGAAACAGTGCTTTTGTTTGAGCGCCGCCAGTTATCTTCTAGTTTTCTTTGTCCCCAGCGCTGCTGGAAAGTTACTTGTCCGTAGGCAATTGTTTGCGGATTGTAAAAGTACCAGCCGGCTCCCTGCTGGTCTGCTCCCATTCCCATTCTGTAGCGATTGGAGCGATAGTAACCCTGGTCTGTTCTGCCCTGCATTGCAAGACTTTCCAAATCCCGCTGCCTCTCCTGTTCTTCACGCATCAGGCGGGCAATGAGCGCTTCCCTTTCAGCATCGGGCATCAGGGCAATGTGTTGTAAACTGTCTTCTCTTTCAACGGTGAGAATATTATCAACCAAATTTGAGAGGCTTTGATACTGGATGGAGAGTTTGTCGTAATTCGGGTAGGTATTGTCAATAATTATCATTGCACTGTCGTAATATGCCTGTGCTTCCCGATAATTTTGTATGTCAAAATAAATATCGGCAACCGTAATGGACGATTGAGCCCGCTGAAACTGGTTGTTGTAGCTGCTGGCAACGGAGTTGCGATAGTTTTCAATGGCTGCATTGCGGTTTCCTTCCCGGGAATAGATATTCCCCAGAGCGTAGTAAATTTGGTCGCGAAACTCTCTGTTCTTTTTATCGCGAAGCATTTTCTGCAGCTCTTTTTTGGTTTTTTCTGCATCTCCGTGTTCAGAAAAAACACCTGCCGCATTGATTTTTGCATTAAATGCCATCCGGTAGTCGGGATTCATGCGGGTTACCTTTTGGAATGCCTCAGCAGCTTGTGCCGGCTGGTCAAGTTCCTGGTAGAGTTGTGCAGCAATATATTGCAGTCGTGCCTTTTGCTTTTTCCAAAATGTTTTGTCTATGGCGATATCTAAAAACTTTATCGCTTCGGCATAATCTTTTTGTTTTATGTGATAATCGGCAGTTGCAACAGCCAGATCACGCTCAAGTTTTCGGGGAAACTCCCTGTTGTTTTGAATTGCCTGCATTACTTCGGCAGCTTCGGCAAATCGCCCCAGCTCCGAATAGCTGCGCAGCTGCCAGATTTGAGCCTCGTGACGGGCATCTCCATCCCAATATTTTCGCTGGATATATGAAAAGTTGTCAATTGCTGTCAAAAAATTGTGCTGATAGAAATATGCTTTTCCTATGAGCAGGTAGCTGTCGTCAATCCATTTGTTAAACTCCTCCTGACTGGCAAACTCCTGATAGCGGCGTGTCCGGCGTTTGCGGCGTTTTGGCTTTTCGGTAATGGAGTGTATTTCAATCAATTTTGAAGCTCTGAGAATGGTGTTGTCCATGTCGGATTTAACCAGATTTGCTGCTGAAGGGTCGCTTTCGGGGTAAACAGGAAGAATTCGTGTGAAGTTGTCCTCGATACTTGTTTCAATGCGTTTCTGCCCTGCTTTAAAACTTTCATTGGCATTGAAATAAATATTATATTTTGACGTAACTTTATGGTAAGTCCGTGAGGCAAATGTATTTTTCTCAGTTGAACATCCCTGAAAGAGAGCAATCAGCAAAAATAACCCGGTCGTATATGGTAAATATCGCTTCAAGTACAGCTATTAATTGACTTTAAGAATAATAAACTCTTTTTGCTTAATAATATTGTAGGGCAGCGCTCTATTTATATTCTTAAGCAAGGGCACAAAAATAACAAATTTTACAGTCGATTGCCTGTAAAAGCTGTGTGTTTGTTTTTGCACGGGATAATTTACCTTCTTGTGATTTTTACTTTTTTGGTGGGCGCATGTTTCAGGTTTCGAATGTGCACCTGATGTGCCAGTGTTTTAGCCAGTTCAGAAAAAGTTTTTCCCAGAACAGAATCCGAATCCAGCGCCACCGGAGTACCCCGGTCACCGCTTTCCCGTATGCTTTGAACAATGGGTATCTGCCCTAAGAGCTTCAGTCCAAGCTTTTCTGCCAGCGCTTTTCCGCCCTCTTTTCCAAAAATGTAATATCTGTTTTCGGGAAGTTCTTCGGGCGTAAACCATGACATATTCTCTATAAGTCCTAAAACCGGAACATCAACAGACTTGCTCTGAAACATGCTGACACCGCGAATGACATCAGCAAGCGCCACATCCTGCGGCGTGGTAACGATTACTGCACCCGTTACGGGAAGTGTTTGAACCAGTGTGAGATGAATATCGCTTGTGCCCGGGGGCAGGTCAAAAATCATATAGTCCAGCTCACCCCAGATAGCGTTCATTATGAGTTGTTTGAGTGCATTAGAAGCCATGGGTCCGCGCCAGATAACCGCGCTGTCGGTTTCCACAAAAAAGCCGATGGAAAGAAATTTCACACCGTATTTTTCCAGCGGAATAATCATATCTTGCCCGTTAACCTTTTCACCCTCCGGGCGATCGTATTCACTTCCAAACATTTTAGGCACAGACGGGCCAAAAATGTCGGCATCAATCAAACCGACTTTAGCACCTTCATTGGCAAGCGCAACCGCCAGATTGACAGCCACTGTGGATTTTCCCACACCTCCTTTTCCGGAAGCTATGGCAAGAATGTTTTTAACACCGGGCAAAACCGGGCGTTCCATGTTGTGTAAAAATTTAACGGCAATATTGTCTTCAATTTCCACATGCTCTCCCAGATAATGCTTTATGGCATTTTCGCATTCCAAAACGAGCTTTTCAATATTCGGGTCATCACTTTTTTGAAAAACAAGTGAAAAACTGACTCGCTGGCCGGCAATGCGGATTTCCTGCACCATGTCTAATGAAACCACATCTTCGTTGCTGCCCGGATAGTTTATGGTGCGAAGCGCATCCATAACATTTTTGGGTACTATCAACCCGTGAGGAATATCATTCATAATAATTGTGTTTGTTTTAAGCACACAAATTTAAAAAAATATCTTAGGGTATTTTAATTTTTTTATTCCGGCTGCTTTTGTTTGAAAAGTAATGCCAGATTTATTGTATCTGTTTAGGGAGTTTCTTTTAGCAGCATCCTTAAATGAATTAAGGATAGCATCGCCCAAAAGCGATGCCATCCAGTGGTAGAAGGATGGCATCCCTTGTTAGTTTTTTGCAGTAACTTTGCCCAAATTTTTTTATGATGCTGGATTTTACTATGTGGCAGTGGCTGTTGCTGTTTTTATGCGCAGCGTTGATTGGTATGTCGAAAGTTGGTGTTCCGGGCGTTTCGCTTTTTGTAGTTCCTGTTTTGGCAATTATTTTCGGCGGCAAGGCTTCCACAGGAATTTTACTGCCAATTTTGATTATGGGTGATTGGTTTGGAGTGGGTTATTTTCATCGTCATGCAAAGTGGAAATACCTCTGGAAGCTTTTGCCCTGGGCTTTTGTAGGAATTGGTATTGCCCTTTGGGCAGGGCAGGTTGTGAGCGATGTGTGGTTTAAAAATATTATTGCAATTTTGGTTTTTGTGTGTATCGGTCTGATGTTGTGGGAAGACCGTCAAAAAAACAGCTATTTCCCCGACAGCTGGTGGTTTGCTGCGTTGATGGGCATTCTTGGGGGATTTGCCACCATGATTGGCAATGTGGCAGGACCAATTTTTGCCATCTACCTGCTGGCTATGCATTTACCCAAAAACAACTATATCGGTACCGGTGCATGGTTCTTTCTGATTATTAACCTTACGAAATTTCCATTGCACCTTTTTGTGTGGAAAACAATCAGCCTACAAACCCTGACATTGGATTTGATTCTGCTGCCGGGAATTGCCGCCGGTGCTCTCTTTGGAATATGGCTGGTGAATAAAATTCCCAACAAGACATACAGGAGTTTTGTTATTACAGTTACAGCAATTTCCGCATTGATGCTATTGCTTTAAAAATAAGCTGTCTGACATATTCCTGCAGTTTTTATATTTTTGTAACTCCCCGGTAGGGAATTTTGATTGCGTTAAATAATAATCATTCTTGGTATGGAACCTTTGGTAAATTATTTTAAGGGTATTGAAATAAATTCTGTTTTGGACATCGGAACAGGGAGCGGTGCGTTTTTGAAGGTTCTGAATAAAATATTTCCCAAAGCTCACATTACAGGCATTGATCCCAATATTGAATCACTCGAAAATGCCCGCAAATTTTTTCCCGATGTAACTTTTCTTGAAATGGAAGCGGGAAATATGTCGTTTGATGACAATATGTTTGACGTGGTAGCAATTTCCATGGCTCTGCACCACCTCCCCAAAGTGAAAAAAGCATTGCGAGAGATGAACCGCGTGGTTAAACCTGACGGATATGTAATTATTAGCGAAATAATCAGCAATAATTTGAATCCGGCTCAGGAAGTTCACAAGTTATTTCATCATTTCAGGAGCCGCATCGATCGTTTGACCGGATCTTTCCACCGAAAAACGTTCAGCAGTGATGCCATTTTAAATCTGCTGAAACAGACGGAGCTGCCCGTTCAGTTTTACTTTGAGCACCGCAGCAACATGAATCTCCTGGAAGATGACTCGGAGCTTGAATTTAAGGTGGAGCGAATGAGGCAGATGATTGAAAAGATAAAAGGGCGTCCCGAATATGATTTGCTTTATCCGCAGATTGGAGAATTCAGAAAAAAAGCGATGGAACACGGGCTTCAGGCGCCTACAAAGCTTGTTATTGTTTGCAGGAAAAAAGTTTTGAGTTAGCCCTTTAGTGCTTCTGCCCCACTCACGATTTCCAGAATTTCGCGTGTGATGGATGCCTGTCTCACCTTATTATATTGCAGGGTTAAATCTTTAAGCAATTCGGTTGCATTGTCGGTTGCCTGGTGCATGGCAGTCATTCTTGCACCGTGTTCTGCAGCATTTGAATCAAGCAATGCCCTGTAGAACTGGATTTTCAGGGTTCGGGGAATCAGATCCTGCAAAAGAGTTTCTTTTGAAGGCTCAAAAATATAATCGTAAAATTGATTTTTTCTTTTTTCTTTTTCTGATTTTACGGGCAAAAACTGCTCAGCAGCATTCACCTGAGTTGCTGCATTTAAAAACTGATTGTAAACAAGTTCAATTCTGTCATAGCTGCCTTCGGCAAACAGATTCATGATTTTCTCTGCCAGCTTGTGAGACTCCTCAATGAGGAGATTGTCGAATAATTCATGGTGGCTTTCAATCACATTCAGTCCGGCAGCTATAATATGCCTTTCTGCTTGTCTGCCAATACATATAAAATCGACATTGCCGGATTCATGTTGCCGGTTATAGGTTGTGTAAACCAGTAGCATCGCTTTTTTGGCAATATTCAGGTTAAATCCTCCGCAAAGCCCCCGATTGGAAGAGACAAGCACAATAAGGATTTTTTCAGGTTCGCGCTGCTGCGTATAAACCGATTTGTTGTTCTCCTCAAAAGTTAACTCAAGCGATTTCAGAATTTCATATAATTTATTTGCATAAGGTCTGATTTGAAGTATGGCATCCTGTGCCTTTTTAAGTTTGGCTGCCGACACCATTTTCATGGCGCTGGTAACCTGGCGCGTAGTTTTGATTGATGCAATGCGAGTTCGTATTTCTTTTAATCCGACCATTTTTTAATGCCTTACTCCTTCTTTTTGTATTTCAAAACAACATTGTTTGCAACGCTTTGCAAAACGGCTTCAATTTGCTTACTCATGTTTCCATCCCTGATAGAGTCGAGCATGTCGCGGTGCTCAGTTTCCAATATTTCCAGGAATTTTTTCTCAAATTCTTTGATTTTGTCCACCGGCACATGCCTGAGCAGTTCATTAACACCGCAATAGATGATTGCTACCTGGTGTTCGATTTTCATCGGAGAATACTGGTTTTGCTTGAGTATTTCCATATTCTTTCGTCCTTTGTCCAGCACGCGCATGGTTGCCATATCCAGATCGGCACCAAATTTTGCAAAAGCTTCAAGTTCGCGGTATTGTGCCTGGTCCAGTTTCAGGGTTCCGGCAATCTGTTTCATGGATTTGATTTGAGCATTTCCTCCCACGCGTGAAACAGAAATTCCCACATTGATTGCAGGTCTGAATCCGGCATTAAACAGATTAGATTCCAGAAAAATTTGTCCGTCGGTGATGGAAATCACGTTGGTAGGAATGTAAGCCGACACATCGCCTGCCTGTGTTTCGATTATAGGCAGCGCAGTGAGTGAACCTCCTCCTTTTACTTTGTTTTTTAATGGTTCCGGCAGGTCGTTCATCCGGGCTGCAATTTCATCCGATTCGATAATTTTTGCTGCACGTTCCAGCAGGCGGGAGTGCAGATAGAAAATATCTCCCGGGTATGCTTCACGCCCTGGCGGACGGCGCAACAGCAAAGAGACTTCACGGTAGGAAACCGCTTGTTTGGATAGGTCGTCCAAAATAATCAAAGCATCGCGCCCGGTATCGCGAAAAAACTCTCCGATGGTCATCCCTGTAAATGGTGCATAAAATTGCAGTGCCGCCGGGTCTGATGCGGTTGATGAAACGATGACAGTGTAATCCATTGCCCCATATTTTTCCAGCGTTGCAGCAATGTTTGCCACAGTGGAGCCTTTCTGCCCAATTGCCACGTAGATGCAAAAAACAGGTTCTCCTTTTTCGAAATTTTCCCGTTGGTTGATAATCGTATCAATAGCCACAGCTGTTTTCCCGGTTTGCCGGTCGCCGATAATCAGCTCGCGCTGCCCGCGCCCGATGGGGATCATTGCATCTATGGCTTTCAGTCCTGTTTGCAGCGGCTCTTTCACCGGCTGCCTGAAAATTACTCCGGGAGCTTTGCGTTCCAAAGGCATTTCGATCAGCTCGCCCGTTATGGGGCCTCTTCCGTCAATGGGCTCGCCAATGGTGTTTATCACTCTTCCAAGCATTTTTTCACCAACCATTATTGACACAATGCGCTTGAGCCGCTTTACGGTGTCGCCCTCCTTAACATCTTCCGATGATCCTAACAGTACAGCTCCCACATTATCCTCTTCCAGATTAAGCACAATACCCTTTATGCCGCTTTCAAATTCAATCATTTCATTGGATTCTACATTTGAAAGTCCATATATTCTGGCAATTCCATCGCCAACCTGCAAAACAGTGCCTGCCTCTTCCAGTTGAGTTTCTGACTTAAAGTTTTGAAGTTGCTTTTTCAGAATTTCTGATATTTCTGCCGGATTTATACTTATCATTTTTCAGTTTTTTCTTTGTAAATGTATGTTTTTAGGATTTCAGCATCTCCTTTTTCAGTTTCTTTATCTGGGTGGCAATACTTGCATCATACTGTTTGCCATCAATCTGCAAAATAATTCCACCAATAATATGAGGACTTGTTCTGGCTGTCAGATCTACTTTTGTTCCCAATTCCTTTTCCAGAATTTTTTTAGTCTTTACCAGAAGTTTTTCATCCAGCTCACTGGCTGTTATGAGCAGTGCTGTTTTGATGTTTTTCTCTTTTCGGATTAAGTCAAGAACATTGAGACTAATCATCGGAATAAAAACCTCCCTTTTGTTTTTGACAATCAGTTCCAGAAACCGGAGTGAAAGCTCACTTATTTTAGTTTCGAATATGCGTTTAATAATCTGAGTTTTCTTAGATGACTGAACTACAGGATTTTTCAGGAACTCTTTAAAATCAACAGATTGATTGCACACTGCCGCAATGTAGTCCATGTCTTCCTTTATGGAGGAAAGCAAATTCTTCTCTTTCCCCAACATGAAAAGAGCCTTTGCGTAGCGGACAGATATAGCACTATAGTTCATTTATCAGTTCAGTTTAATTTCTTCAATCAGCCGGTTAGCCAGCTCTTGCTGCTGTTTGTCTTTCGACATCTCCTGGCGGATAATTTTTTCGGCAATGATTAGTGAAAGCTCCGTGATTTGCTGTTTCATTTCATCAATCGCCTTTTCTTTTTCATTTAAAATTTGCTGCCTTGCATTCTTAATGCTTTTTTCTGCTTCAGAAACAGCTTTTTCCTTTGCTTCCTCAACAATTTTCTCTTTAAGCTTCATTGCTTCATTCAGCACTTTCTCCCTCTCTTGCCGGGCTTCATTCAGGAGCTGTTCATTGCCGGCTTTCAGGCTTTCCATCTCTTTTCTGGCACTTTGCGCAGCGCTCAATGCATTTTCAATTGATTGCTCCCTGTCATTCATGGCATTCAGTATGGGTTTCCATGCGAATTTCCTCAAAATGACTACAACTAACCAAAAGATGATTACCATCCAGAAAATTGTTCCAAGATTTGGAGTTACCAGTTCCATATTCTGTATTATTTTTCTAAAACGAATTCAAATTGAAAAACAGCTCCTCCGGCAATCCCGAAGTGAACTGTTTTAATTTGTCAGCTAAACAAACAATATTAAAGCGCAGACAATAACCGCAAAAAAGCAGACGCCTTCAATCAACGCCGCAGAAACAATCAGGTTTGACCGAATGTCGCCGCTTGCTTCCGGCTGGCGTGCAATAGCTTCCATGGCGCTTACGCCAATCTTGCTGATTCCGTAGGCTGCGCCAAGGGCAACAACGGCTGCGCCAAAGGCAGCTGCAAGCTCACCAAAATTAGACTTGGCTGCCGCTTCCGATGTTTGTAGCAAAATGCTTAAAATCATTGATAACATAGCATTTAATTTTAAAGATGAATATTAATGGCCTTCCGCTGTTGCCATTCCAAAATAGATGGCTGACAGCAGAGTAAAAACATAAGCCTGAATAAATGAAACTAATATGTCGAGCAAAGTGATGAAAACCGCAAAAATCACAGAAATTGGTCCGACTGCATAACCGGCAGCAGGTCCCATCAAGCTGCTGAAGATAAATATAAGGCTTAAAAAAACCGAAACAATCATGTGCCCGGCGAGCATGTTTGCAAACAAACGAATCATCAGCACAAACGGTTTGGTAATCATTCCGGTCATTTCAAGCATAGGCATTAGCGGGATGGGAACTTTCAGCCAAAACGGAACATCCGGGTTGAAAATTTCCTTCCAGTAGTACTTGTTGCCTCTGATATTGGTTACAAAAAAAGTAAACAGTGCAAAAACCATGGTTACCGAAATATTGCCCGTAACATTTGCTCCAAACGGGAAAATGGGTACCAATCCCATCAGGTTGTTCAGCAGTATAAAAAAGAAAAGAGAGAGCAGTGCAGGCATGAAATTTTGATATTTTTTTTCACCTATTGACGGAATTGCAATTTCATTTTTTATGAAAGTTATAATCGGTTCAATCAGGTTTTGCAAGCCTTTTGGTGCTTTATCCCTGTTTCTTTCGGCTGAACGTGCAGTTGCAAACAGAGTCAGGAACAGCAAAATCATGGTTGCGATAGCGCCAACAATCGTTTTGGTTACAGATAGGTCAACCGGCCTGCCAATTTCTTCTCCCTGCTGGTTCAGTTCTACAATTTTTCCGTTGTGCCTTTCACTTTGCGAAATTCGAAAACCACGGTAATCAGATGTTCCGTGATAAAATTTTGAAGACATGAAAATATGCACCCTTTTCCCTTCGTGCAGCTCCGGCAGTTGGCTGTATAGGATAACCGGCAGTGGAACGATGATGTGCTTGTTTTTAAAAGATGCAATATGCCATTCGTAAGCATCGAGAACATGTTCAAAAATGAATTTTCCTGCATCAAATTTTTCTTCACTTTGATCCTGTCTGGCAGAGTGATCATCAGAAATGCTGTTGTTCAGTGCTGCCGCCGGAATGAACAGAAAGACTGCAAGTATTAAAAAAATCAGAAAACTGCTTTTGGAAAATTTTGACATTTTTTAGTATTGACTAATAAATTTCACAAAAATAGAAAAATTTTAGATGATAAAAAGAAAAAAGACCTTCGAGGGTGATTTGTAAACTTCATATACACTCCAAATATTTTTACGGACAGTTTTCAGAAATTTCCCGGTTTAATTTTAAAATGGAGTTAATTCAGTGCTTGTTTTTTATTACAAGAAGTTTGCTCTGTTTTGAAGTTCATAAAGGTACTGGTCTTTAGTGCATTAAGTTTTTGTATTGTTTTTAACCTTTGACAGGCAGCAGACTTCAGTAACTGTATAAACGATATAGCAAACAGCAAGGGACACGACAAAAACAACAGCATTTTCAGGTCTCAGGTAAAGATAAATGAAAGCAAAAGTAGAGTAGATAATGAACCGGAGCACAGAAGCAATCATGCTGATATGAGTGAAGCGTCTCATATTTTTTTTTGCAGAGTGCTGCAGAAAATAGGTTAGAAGGGTAACGGTTAAAAAGAAGACAAGCATCCATGGTAAAATGTGCAGATACATTTCCGGCACAATGAATGTGAATAAAATCCAGCCTAAAACAGTTAAAACAGCTGTCGCCGACAAAATTCTGATAAGAAAAAGAGTAAATTCCCTGTTCATTTTTTCAGTAAATTTCTTAGTGCATAAAAAAGAGAGCCAATTACGGAAAGAACCATAAGTGCCAGCGTGAATCCTTTAAATTTATTATTCATCCACTGATCAATTTTAAAACCTAAAAAGGTGCCGGCTGCGATAATTGTCATCATTTCAAATGCAAGCCCCGAATAGCGAATAAAATCATCAAACCTCTTTTTGTTGTTTCTGAGTTGATTTTTCATTTTTCAAGTTCGTGTCATCCATTGAGCAGGTTCCGGTGAAGGTTGAACCGGGCTCAACCGAAAGTTTTCCGGCAACAATGTCTCCCACAATGCAGGCTGTCGCCTTTAAAGTCAATAATTCCGAAACAACGATTTTTCCGCGAATACAACCTGATACTTCAATGTTGTTGCAGTTTATCTCACCTTCAACTTTCCCTTTCGGACCAATAACTATCCTGCCGCTTGCCTGGATGTTTCCTACCAGTTCGCCGTCAATCCGGATGTCGCTGCCGGCAGAAATATCTCCTTTAATCAAGGTGCCTTCACAGATAATATTAATTGCTTGTCCAAAGTTTTCGCTGTTGTTTGATGTTTGTTTTGCCATTTTAAAAATCATTTTTCCTAAGTAAAACTGCCTTTCCGACAAATTATTCTTTGATCCGTTTTAAATTAAATAGGTTGAAGTTACAATTTTTTGGATTGCCGGCAATAAAAATTCAAAATTTCACCACAAAAACGATTGTGATGTTGAGGGGACTCAAGTTATTGGTACTTTTTAAAAAATGACAAAACCGTCGCAACCAAAAAATGGAATCAGAAAATTCCAAGCAAGAAGACATGGATATTAAATAATGTTTAAGCTTTGGTGGATAGGGATTGAGAAACAAAAAAGCCGGTCAGATTTTGACCGGCTTTTGCATTAAACTGAAATTTCTTTTTCAATAACCTGCTTGCCTCTGTAATAACCACATTCCGGGCAGATATGGTGATACTTTACAGTTGTTCCGCAATTTGAGCAGGTTGCAAGTGTGGGGAGAGCAGCTTTGTAATGTGTGCGTCTTTTATTCCGTTTCGACTTTGAAGTTCTACTCTTTGGGTGTGCCATAATATTTCATTTTTAATTATTATTCCAATCTTTTAAAGCGGACCATCGCGGGTCTGTTTTCTGTTCCTTTTCTTCTTCTTCTTCAGTGGTTGCGAGCTCTTTTAATATTTCAAGCATCTCGGGACTGCACCCGCTAACTCCATTTTTTTCCTGATGTACATGCCTTATGGGAATGCTTAAAATTATGTATTCATAAATTAACTGAGCCAGATTGATGCGGTGCTCTTCGGGTGAAATCCAGATAATTTCGTTGTCATCATAATTGTTTTCGCCAAATTTGACAAAAAGTTCGGTTTTCAGCTTTATGTTTTGATTGAAATTTTCAAGACAACGGTCGCAGGTGAGCTCCACCCAGCCCTTGAGCGCAAGATGCAGTTTCATGAATAAACTCCGTTTTTCAAGAGTCACCCTGACCTTTACATTTCCAACGCTAACCAGCTCCTGTTCAAAATGCTCAAAGAACTTGTTCTGAATTTCAAACTCAAACTTGTGTAGGCCTTCTTTAAGACCTTTAAACTCTACATCATATTTTACTCTCCAGTCCATGGCTCGAAAAAAGTGATGCAAAATTATAAAAATTTTCAGGAATGGTTAATGAAATAGTGTGAAAAAGCAGATATTATGCAAAAACCGATAATATGTCACTGTTTTTTCATAATTTGGATCATTATCAATAAAGAACAGTTCTGCATTTTTCCGGCATT
>LSQX01365460.1_pt1 | contig 21055 bp, 22 predicted proteins | sample 654561 | NCBI WGS metagenome assembly LSQX01 (sample SAMN04489861, study PRJNA283612) | anaerobic digester metagenome | isolation source: 4 biogas reactors fed with cattle manure at either 37C or 55C with and... | place: Denmark: Kongens Lyngby | collected 2014 | reverse complement strand
CCCGGTAGAGCTGCTGGAGGAACAGAGACACCATGAAATATTTTGTATTATCCTCCTCCGGCAAAATAATGAAGATGGCGCATTTCTCCTTGCAAAAGGTTTCCGTGTCCAGCGAGCTGTCAAAGCAGAGGATTTGCTCCATTTCGGAATCCAGAAACGCATTGAGGCGAGACATGGCGGTGGACAGCACCGAGGCCATCGCTTGGTCGGCGGTGTTGAGGGCGGCACCGGCAAACCATTTTGCCTTATGCTCAGAGGGCAGTTTGTCCATCAATAGCTGAAACTGGCTTTTGTTCTTCACCGGTGAGGGAGCCAGCAAATCCTGTATCAGCTTGAATACTGAAATGATGTGCCGTTTCTCCGGAGGGCAATATTCGGCGATCAGCAAAATCACAGAGGTCAGCAAGCCCTCGGCGGCGTCGTAGAAGAACGCATTTTGACCATAGCTGCTGGCATCCTCACCGCTGCTGGTGATGATGGTCTTTGCAGTGATTTTGGCGTACTTCTCAGCCTTGGCTTTCAGAGCGAGATTATCGGGGTTCTCCATGTAGGCATCCATATAGCGGTTGACCAGCTGCAGGATGTTATCGCCGTCCGAGCGTGTGGGGTTGCGCAGATCCAGCACTGATATTTTGTAGCCGTAGCGATCTTTGGCAATGCCTGCGTAGTTGCGGAACAGGTCGCCCTTGGTGTCTGTGCAGAGCCAGCTCATGCCGGAGGCACAAGCGTATTCGATGTTGGGGTAGAGGAAGTTTGCGGTTTTGCCGACGCCGGCAGCGCCGATCATGAGACAGTGGATATCGCCGTCATCAATTAAAGCAATGGTAGAGCCTGCCTTTTGTTTGCAGCCCACCACAAGCCCCTGCAGGGTGGGCAGATTTTGCCCACGCCGCCATTTCTCCGGTTCATAGGGTACATGGGTGTAGGTTTTTTTGATCTCGCTCTCGGCGGCGAAACGGGCGGTACCGTGCTGACCGTCACCCACCGTCTTGGACTTGATGCCGCTGAGAGTGTAGTAATGTGCCAAAAGAGAAAGGCCGCCGATGATGGAGAACATCACGGCGACCACTGCTATCAAGATATATACTTGTGAGGGCATGGGGGACTCCTTTCTTTGATTTGTGTTCTGTGATAAAATAAATTTAAGTTTACAATACAAGGTGGTGATACGATGGTGCTAAATGAAAGTGCGGAAAAAATCTTGAGAAGTAATGTGAATATTCTCTTTGATCAACTTGAAAAAGCTGTCAATGAGTATCTTTGCAATGGTCACAGCAGAGGGGAATTCAGCTTTATCAATGCATATCTGTCGGCAACGCTAAATGCTGTTGTATCATATATTGAGCGGCTTATAGAAGCTGGGCGGATGCAAGAATTAGACGTTGTTGAAGCTTTGAAGTTTGCAAATAATCTGCAAAAGCACAACCCGCAGCTTATCCGAATATTCAGACCAAACGGTGGATTTGAATTTCCGTTTTGCATCGAGGAAGATGGGTTTGAATTTCTTGAAATATCTATCGTTTGGGACGAGTGTGTCGGCTTGAAAACAAGAAAGGTCAGTCAGAAAGAGAGCTATAAAAAATATTTACAGCAGCGAAAAGTAATAGATACATTAAAACCCATCGTAGAATGCTTACTTGGTGGACGAGAGGCTGAGATCGATGAACACCTATTCACATTATAAAAATTAGAACTGTATGGGGGAAAATGGTCGATATACTTTCTCACACAATCTTTATTGCTGTCATACTCTGCTTTTGCGTATAAGATGCCTGCAATTCCTCATTCCAGTCCTTGTGAGCGGAAATATCATACTCCACATCAAAGCCTTTTTGCCGCAGAGTATGGTGAATGCGGCTGGCGGCGTTTAATCCTGCCTCATCGTTATCAAGACACAGAACCACACGATCAAGCTGCGAATATAGCTCTAGCAGCTTGAGAACAGGCTTTTCCGACACACCGTTCAGCGCCACATAGCTGTGCTGCTTCCAGTTCGCCGGGTGCAGGCTGATATAGGACAGTAGATCAATAGGCGCTTCAAATACAAACAGCCGATGAGGACACGGATTCTTTGAGAGGTAGTGAAAGCTGTAGGCCGGATCGCTACCCTCCACATTGATGCGAAAAGCACTGCCGGTGGCAGTGCTTTTCTTATGGGCGTGACGAGGGATGCCGTTTTCATCCATGCCAACAAATACAGCATTGCGATACTCCCCATCCTCAAACATCAGCTTCTCTCTGGCGAACTCAGACAGCACCTCCCGGCTGATACAGCGCTGCTTGATGAGATAGGCAAACACCCGGCGCATATCAGTATGCACTGGCGGCAGAACAAAGGGCTTGCGCTGCTCCGGTTCTCTGCTTTTGCTGTGCTGCCGGTATTCCACGCCTTGCTCGCCGCCCAGCAGGAGGCTGACTGCATCCGGAAACGACAGGTTGTAAAGCCGTTTCACAAGGTCAATGGCATAGCTGCCTCGTTCCGCAGAATGATCGTACCAGCGGTTTCCACGAACAGTAATGCTGTGGTCACTGTCCAGCCGTTTATCTCTGCCGGAGGGCAGGAGCTTTTCACCCTGCCGCTGGAGGAAGTCTACCAAGTCCACCGAATTGGCTCGCTCCTTTTGCTCGTCTGTAAAATAGATATAGCCTGACAAAATAAAACCTCCTATCATAAATGAATTTGAGGCGCATGGTCATCACGCCTGTGACCCAGCGCCTGCTTTTTCTCCTGTAATTTTCGTCTGCGCTTGCGGTCGATGTGATCGGCAGCCCCGGAGCTTCTGCGATAGTCCTCAAGGAACAGGTTTTCCAGCTGGCGGAACAGTCTGGTGCTTGCCAGCAGCACCGATGGGCTGTGAGGATTGTTGATATTGTCGATGAGATACTGCGCATAAACATTGCCTTGCGCCGCAGACAACCCCAGCCAGTAAAGGCTCTTTTCCTTGTCACGGGGAACATCGCCGTCATAGAAATACAGCTTGCCCAGGGCGTACTGTGCAAACTGATTCCCCTGCTCGGCGGAAGCGGTCAGCCAGCGGATAGCGGCTTCCACATCCTTTGGCACATTCTCGCCCCCCAGATAAAGTTTGCCAAGCTGGTAGGCAGCAAACTCATTTTTCTGTTCTGCTGATAAGGTGAACAGCCGGACGGCTTCACCGACATTCTTGGGAACACTGTCACCGGCAAGATACAGCTTTGCCAGAGCGTACCCGGCATAGGCGTTGCCGAGGTCGGAGGAGAATGTCAGCCACCTAACCGCTTCCGGAACATTCTTCGGGATATCCTCACCGGATAGATAAAGCCTGCCGAGCAGGTAGGCGGCAAACTCATTTTTCTGTTCTGTGGAGGCTGTAAACATGGCCACAGCCTTTTGAATATCTTTTTCCACATGAGTACCATCCCGATACAGCTTTCCGAGGGCATATTGCGCTCCGGCATTTTCGGCCTCCGCTGCCTTGATCATCCAAGCTATTGCCTGTGCCGGATCACCAAAGCCTGTTTCCAGACACACCTTGCCCAACAGGTATTGGGCATTCACGTTCCCAAGCTGCGCCGATTTTTCCAGATAGGAAACCGCAGCCTGCGCATCCTTTTCTGTGCCGGTTCCGGTGTAGAGCATCTGACCAAGGCGGTATTGCAGCTTATCATCATGACTGTCCTTTTCCAGATGATGAAATCCGCAAAAGGCGGCTTTGAAATACCGGACGGAGGCAGTGGCATCCACCGGCGCACCGACACCATCACGATACATTTTTGCAAGTTCATAATCGGCATAGGGGTTTCCCTGATCGGCAGACAAGGTATAGAGTCGGAGCGCCTGCGCATAATCCTGCGTAACACCCTGTCCACGGTAGTAAAGGCTTCCGAGAGAATATTGGGCGTATTTATGATCTTGATCCACCGCCTCCTGAAACCATGAAGCCGCCTGCCCATAGTCCTGATCGGTACCAAGACCGGCGGCGTACATTTTACCGATGCGGTATTCCAGATAGGGCTTTGCTTTTTCTTCCTCTGCGGATAAAAAGGCAGCCAGCGCTTTTTCATACCACGCATGAGCAGTCAGCGGATCAATCTCACGCCCCAAGCCATCGGCGAACATTCTGCCGAGGTCGTGCATGGCAAGGGCATTGCCGGATTCGGCTTCCTGCAGGAACAGGCTGTAAGCTTTTTCAAAATCCTTCGGTATATCCTCGCTGCCGTAGAGATGCATTCTCGCCTGCTTGTATTGGTCGCTCCACTCGGCACGAAAAGCCGTATCGGGAGGTTCCAAAAAAGTGTCGTCCGAATAAACATCCGTAGACTCCGACAGTTCCGGTTCCGGTGCGGACTCATCCTCAAATGAGAAATGGTGATTACTTAAGCGCAGCGCTTCGGTAATCACCATGTTTTTAATACTCTTGAATTGTTTCTGCTGGGATAGCGGTGGAAGGGGCGGCAGCTTATTCGTATAGGTCTTGAAGATTTCATTCTGCCAGCCGTTCCATGCCCGATAGAGTTTGTTGATCCGTTCCTCCTTGGCAAGCTCATCCACGATGCGGTCGATGATGGCTTTCACATCTGCCTTGAGGTATCCGTACACCTTTTTGCCGCAAGTATTTTGCAGCCGCTGGGATAATAGCAGCAGATCCGCTTCAATGGCTTTATTTTTACAGACACGATCCTGCACCTGTGAGAGCAGCTCGACCAGTACATCAGCGGCACCCTGTTTGAGTTGGCTGCGTGCTTCATTCTGATGCTCATAGATGTGAGCGAAATCCTGACGGAAAATATCATGCGCCAGCTCGGAGCGCATGGCTTCTATGGCAGGCTCGGTGAGAAAGCCATCGTTGTCTTTAGCGGAGTAAACCATGAGATGCACATGGGGATGGTGACTTTCATTGTGAAAGGCGGCGTACCAGCGGAGGTTCTCACTGCCTATTTTCATGTGCTTGCAGAGCATAGCTTTCTTGCTGCGGAGCAAATCCTGCCACTGCTTTCCGCTGTCATACCCAAGGCGGGCGGCATCCTCCCGGCGCAGGCTGACCACATGAGTCCAGACAGCACCCCTGCGGTTGCACACATCCTCCTGTACCTGCGCCAGCACCACTGGCACTCCCGCATCGGTAAACAGTCCATGCTCACCGATCCGTTCCACACGAGGGCGGCCTGCGATGTACTCTACATAATTTTCACGCTTGCCGATGAGGTTGAGGTTCTGCTCCAAGGCGAGAGAGATGAATTCAGTTGCATTGCCAATGGTGGGGTTCTCGCAGTAGTCGGCATATTCCAGCATACCCTTGGCAGAAGGGATATCTCGGACAAGCTGCCCGATGAGCTGCTGCTGTTTCACCGTAGCCGGAAGCAGCAGCTTGCTCTCGTCAATCTTTTCCACACCATCACGGGTTCCGATATACTTCACATAGTTTTCGAGCTGGGTTGGTGGGGCATCCCGCATATATTGTGAGGTAAAGATGATCTTTGGCATGATGGCTTCCTTTCTGTGTTTTGGGCAAAAGAAAAGAGCGACCACAGTTTTCGTGATCGCTCCCCAAGTTGATATTTTATTCGATAATTTTTCCCTTTATGTATTTGGGGTTATCTTCATCTAATTTTTCAAATACAACTTCAGTAATAGAGCCGCATTCTTCACACCTTAAATATAATTTCTTAACAATATCGTTTTCATCGGAATCATCTCCGTCAAGTGAGACGCTTACTCTTGCACTCTGTGCATTTGTATTGAGAAATAGGATCGAATACCTTTTGTGTGATATTTTCATATACACCGACCAATGAAGTGCATAACATAACGCAAGTAGAGGCTTCATAAAAAGTGGCTGTGCTTGAATGCGTAATTTTACAGGCGTAATCCCATGTTGATTCTGTCAACTTCTTTATTATATTTCTATAGTCAGCATTTTCAGAACCAGTCAAATAGAACTGAGCGAAAAGCTCCGCTTTCTTTTTAAAGTTTGATGCTTGTGGCTGTTCATCAGCACTGGCCATATCTGATTTATAAATATAATTTCCAAGCTCAATAAGTGTTTCCCTGCACTGTACTCCTATTGACTGGAAATCTTCGATTTCTTTGGCTGCATCTATCAGAGAAGCAACGCTTTTGAGCTTTCTAAAAAGCTGTGGCGCTATTTCTGCATCAAGCGTAACGCCTCGTATAAAATCTTCTGGATCATATCTATCATGTGAGGCACTCATCCTTTGCATTAATCCCATATGAAACGAGTACACTTCATCTGCTCCAAAATAGTATGCACTCTGTGGATATAGGTTCATCGGAACAGTATCGCCCTCTACAACCCACCAATCACCATCTGTATCTGTTTTGACATTCCAGACACAGACTTCCACTCCAAGGTCATTAAAATTGTGTTCTGGCTTGGCACTTAAGACTTTACATTTATCTTGACTTTGCCATTCAACATACTTTTTTACATCTTCAAATGTTCGCTCACTCATAGCACCCTCCTGCAGTGGCCTTTATTATAGAATAATTACTTGAAATATTTTAAATAGTGGCTACTGTATATTAGAGATAAATGATCTTAATGTTTCAGAAACATTGTTATAATACAGATTATCAATCACTGCATATTCTCCAATATGAATACCTAACCGCGAACCGTTACCTTTTGTAAAATACTTTTCATCTACAATACCATTTTTATGGACATGAAGATTTCTCCGTTGAACCATTTCCATAATTTCTTCAAAGCAATCTCTCTCATCAATAAGGAAAAAATTAAGTTGGTATCTGTGTAGTATCTCTAATATATCAGAAATGTATTTCCCAGAAATCATTGTATCAACTGTCTCGGAAGTAAAGTCATTAAAATTTTGATGTTTCGTTATATCACTTAAAGAAAACTTTTTATCATAATTCATGATACGAGCTATGTTAAAAAAATCCCGGTTGAAGATATCAGCAAACAAATCAAATACCGCTGCATCAAACGCTGTCATAAGCAAAATAAAGGCTTGTCTGTAAATATTTATTGGGTTTTTATCGTCGAAAATATTATAAAGTGTCTTGAGTTCACTATACTCCTCTAAATCTCTCTCTATCTCTTGGATAGCCTCATTATACAGTTTGGTTTTCACATAATGCAAAACGCTTATATAATCATCTTCTGAAAGCATATCATACTGTCTTTCTTCAGGTGGCTCATCAAACAAATCGATTTCTTTTTTAAACTTAGCAGGAACAATTTCATCTATCAGTTCAAAATAATCCTTCCCTTCAGGATTATCCATACAGTCGATGACCGTGGCCTCTGTATATTGAACTAAACTGTCCACCAAATTCTTTTCTATAATTTTTTCACTGACTACCGGAAGTTCAATTGGGTTCATCTGAGATAGTTTAGCCTGTAATGCTTCTATTTTATCATCTACAATCACCTTTAGCTGCTCGATGATTTCTTTGTTTTTTTCCTTTTCATCTTGGGTATCAGAAAAAAATACATATTCTCGTAATACATTTAAATTTTCATATCCCTGAGTTCGAACAACACTACACGAGCGTTGATAAAAGTTATTTTCGATATATGAAACATAATTATCTATGGTTTCAGATTCATCACTAAATCTTTTATTTGCTGATTTTTCCATATATACACCTCCAACGTACTTATTTATGATTATACCATCCCTCCCGACAAATTTCACAACAAATATGTAAAACAGCCCCTGCATTCACAGAGGCCGTCCACACCTATATTCCTTTACAGCACACCTAACTTTTTGAGTAACTCCACGCAGTCCTTTGCACCCTGCACATAAAGGTGCAGGCATTCATGGTCGGCAATCAGATTGGTTTTCACAAAGTAATCAGAAAGGATTTTCTGCTGTTCCTCCGGCAGCGTTTTGACAATATCACGAGCCTGAGTGCTGAGAGTCATCACATCAGCATGGAGCTGCTGCTCGCTGTCATCCAGCATTTCCTTGCGTTTGTTAATCGCATTTTCCGTCAGTTCACGGATCGCCGTTTCAAGGATTTCACTTTTCTCCATCACATTTCATCTCCTTTCGCAACACACCATAAACAATTTTATCTTCATAGTCCATACCCAAAAGCAACAAATCAGACCTGCCGCTTTTGATAGCGATAAGCATCCTCAAAATCAACCGCACCATTGATCCGCTTGACTTCCTCCACACATTTCAAGTGTAGACTTTCCATTGCCTGCTCGTCAACTGTATGGGTGTGCGCCACCACATGAGAAAGTTTGGACAGCTCTGTGGCAATTTTGAAATCCATTCTGGCCAGACGGTTTTCAGTATCTCGGATGGTGCTGATGAGGACGGAGTATAAACTCTGGAGTAAATAATTCTCAATCTTTTGTGAGGTGAGGTATCCGCAGTAAAACTTGAGCGCTTCGGTGACAAACTCATTTCTGGATTTTACATTGGCCTGCGGGAGCAGCTCATCGCACCGATCCAGCACTTCCTTTTCGATATAAAAGCCGGTGCGGACTTTTTCCGGTTCCTTCGCCATGCAAGACCTCCTTTTTCTCTGTAATTTCGCTCCTGTATGCATAATAAACCCCGCAACTACCCGATTTTCCTCGCTCTTTTCAGAAACCAGCATAACAAATGATGGCTTTGGTCAGAAAGTTATGTCACTTCGTAATCTCCGAACGGCTTTGCCGGTCGGTGTTCAGGGGGTTTATGCTGCCAAAGCAGCATAAACCCTTTAACCTGCACCACTTTCGACCCAACCGGAACGCCACTGCTTTGAGTGTTCCATCACCGTATTCAGTGCTTTTTCAGATGCTCTGCACACGGGGGCAACAGGGCGCTTTCACCGGGGCGGGGGTAAGGATGCCACCCGACCTGCCAAAAGGCCACACAGGGCGACACAGCCGCCCACACGCCGGGACAGCATCGTCTGCCTATCCTATGCTGTTTTCAGAACTGCCTGCAGCGGCAGGGCGCACCGGTCTTTTGGGCTTGGATTTGGCGGCAGCTTCACGAGACAGCTTGTCATCAATGTATTCACGGGTGGTCTGCGGAACGTGCTTTTCATAGAGTTTCTGGACGGTATCCTCCAGCTCTGTCTGCAAATCCGCATCCTTTTTGCCCATGTGAAAAGTCAGGGCATCCAGCTTTTCACAGTCAAAACTGACGGTCAGTGTTGCTTTTTTCATCGTACTTTCCTCCGTTTCACAGTTTCATTTCAGGTGATTGGGTAGGCGATTCGGCTTCTTCTGCTACCCACTTTTCATAATCCGATACCGGACAATACCCGGCGAGCATGGCTGAGAATTCCTCTAAACGAGAGGGTTTTACCTTGTCCAGCTCAATCTGCAAGCCGTAGTATCCGGTATATACTTTAACCACCTCGGCGTTCAGCACATCCTGCCATGCCTCCTGACCGGCATCGGTTAAGGTATGCTCATCCAACTCCACGATGGTGTGCGGCACCTCCAGCTCCACCTCTTTGTGCATGAGGTGGATGTCCTCCCAGCGAGTGCGAAGCAAATCCCGCAGGAGGGTGACCGGCGCTGACGGTACAGGCTCCGACTCCGGCACAGCTTCCTCCGGGTGTGGTTCATAGTTCGGGCAGAAGTCGAGATAGTAGCACACATCAATACCGCTGTCTGTCAGTTCCACATCCGCTACCGACTCTCGCTCATGGAGCACATCAGCAAGAACACTGCAAATACCATCGTTAAATTCCGGATTGATCCCGGTTTGTTTTTCAAGCTCATCAAAGCTGATAATCCAGTTGCCCTCGGTAGTATTCTGCGTTCCGGTTTCTACGATATAGTTCACCACCTCCGTCAGCTTTTGATCGAACTGCTGCAGTGCTGGGGAAGTCAGTGCCGAAGCATCCGGAACATAAGAGGCGTACCGACAGTAGCCGAATCCCTCCGATTCCACCAGCAGTCCGTCATTTCTGCCCTCGCCGGTGAGCAGCAGACAGTGATATACGCCGTTGCTATCACTGCGCATGAGGTCTATATTTTCCAAAATAAAATTGTAATCCCGAATGGGATTTTTCAGCACATCTTCAAAGACTTCAGCGGGAAGCCGAATGGTCTTTGATACCTCAAAACTCTGTAAACAGAAGTCTAAGGGTTTTCGTTCAAAGATTGCTTGTAATGCCATTGTTCATCATCTCCTTGAGCCTATTATCAGTCACTCATTTCAGCCTGCCATAGGCGTAAAAGTGGCTACGCCAATAACGTGTATTTAAATCCGCATACCCGATTGGACTTCCGCAGTGCAGCATCTGACCGTTCCCAACATAGATTCCGACATGACTTATAGCACCGGCTGAAGCATAGGTTCCGGAGAAAAACACCAAATCTCCGGGTTGGGCTTCCTCACGAGAAATCACCGCACATTGATTGAAAATACCTGTTGCTGTGGTACGGGGCAGATAATATACACCCGATTGGGAATATACCCAGCATACATATCCGGAGCAGTCGAAGGAAGTCTTTGGAGAAGAGCCTCCCCAAACATAAGGGAAGCCGATATATTTTGTGGCTTCCTCCATCAATGCTTGAAAGGTACCATCGCCCATTTCACCGGGATATTCTCCGGCATCTGCACCGGGTATTGCCTTTCCGTACTTGGCATAGGAGTAAATCCTCTGTGCATTTACCCGGTTTTCCTCTGTAATGGTTCTGCCAAGGGTGCTTTCAAGATTTCCATAAATCTCATTGAGATCGGAAAGGGGGATTGCTACCGTGTAGGTTTCTTCCGTTTCGTTGCCGTCCCCATCGGTGACGGTACGGGTGCGTTCCTCGTAACGGACAAAGGCATCTGCAAATTCCCGGTAGTCATTTTGGTTCATCCGAAGATTTTCAGCGCCGAAAAACAGAGAGTAAAAAATAGCTTTCATGCGAGTGCTGTCGATGCTGCCGCTTTCTATCATCGGCGTAATCTCCGACACAGCACTGTCCAAATCGGAGAAACTGATCCGCATATCCTCAATGTAATTTCTGTAGTCAGCTGGCATCTGCGAGCTGATAGTTCCTCCATAAAAGGTCAAATCCACAGCGGAATTGTTGTGGTCAGCTGTGCCGTACAGGAGGGAACAGACCAGTACAACAATTAAAATGACCGGGGACAGGATGGCGGCAATCACCCAGCCCACGGCCTTGCGTGTTTTCTCGTTAGACAATAACGCAGCCGCAGCTTTTGCGATTGCAGCTATAGGCACAGCCATAACCTCACCACCATTTCTGCTCCCAGAGGTTGAACTGCGCATCCTCCGCAGCCTGCTGCTCCTGCGCCAGCCGAATGGACTTCTCCACTGCCTGATCCAGAAAATCCGTATCAAAGCCTGCGGTTTCATAACCCTCGGCAATGGTGTGAAGATAAAAATCCGAAGGTGCGCCGAACTCGCTGCCGTCATTCATGATATAGACCATTGCGCCCACCGGCTTGCCGTTCACCTCCACCTCCATCATTTCCTTGCGGTAAAAATTGGGGTATCCCTCATAGCGGTCGAGAGCAAGCTCGTCCTGCGACCTAATCTTCCATAGCAGCACAGGCACAGAACTGCCCTCCAGCGGTTCGATGGTGGCCACCGCACCCCGGCGGCCACCCCGGAACAGCATCTCATATCCCTTAACTTCACCGGCTCCCACCACCTCGGCGGTGGGACAGCGGAACGCCATCTGCGGCAGATTGAGATTGCTGCCATAGGCGATATATAGACGGGTTTTACTCATGTTCATCCTCCTGACATTCACATTCGCATAGTAAAAGCCGGGGCATCTTCAGCCTCGGCTTCGCTTGGTTCGGGAACAGTCGGACCGGCTTCTCCAGCAGCCTGCCGTGCCTGCTCCAGCTCTTTTTCTTTTTTCTGCCGCATCCGTTCCTTTTGCTGCTCGGCTTGCGCCGGGTCACGCCAAGCGATACAACCGGGCAGCGCCTTAAGCAGATGTTCACGGGCGGTTTTGAATTCATCACCGATCAACCCCAAACGCAGCAGCCATGTGCGAAAGGTGTATTTCTCATTGGTGGTCTGTGTCTTGGTACGGCTGGCGCAGCGCTGATTGAGCGCCTGTGCGGAAATGGCCATGCAGAGCTGAATATATGCCTTGATTTTCCCGGCATGGGTGGTGCCGTTGAACAGGCGAAACTCCACCGTACCTTTCTGGAACACCGAGTGGAGGTTGAGGCAGTGGTACCGGCTGTCATCATAGTGAGAATGGCTTCGGCTCTCGCCGTTGTACCAAATACGGCTGACCTGATCCAGAGTTCGGGGCTTTCTGCTGTTGAGTTCCTCTAAGAACCGGTTCTCCACCGGGCGGCACCAGCGGTGCTGCCTTGCCACCGACACCTCCAAAGCCTTGTAAATCAAGTCCTCCTTTGCCGCCATGATGTTGGTAATGTTGCGCAGGGTATTGGCATCAAAGGGCGAAGCATCTACATGAACATGGATGCCGCAGGAGCTGTTGGCGATGGCACCGGCCTCCCGCAGCTTGCGCACCAATTCCTGCACTTTTTCAATATCATCCCAATAACAGATGGGGCTGACCATCTCGGTTTTGTATTCATCCGAAGCGGATATGGTCTGCCTGCCGTTTTTTCTCTGTGGTGTAATGCTGGCATCGCTCATGAATTTCCACTGCCTGCCCTGACTATCCAGCGCTGCATAAGTGTCGTACCCCGCACCCAGATAGCGGCTGCTGGTACCGAAATAGGCAGCGGCAACCTTGGCGGCCTGCTCACGGGTGATGCCGGTCAGCTCCACTTCAATGCCGAATCGCTGGGCTTTCATGTCCATAGCATTTCTCACCTCCTATTAACGCCCGCCTGCCTTTCCGAACAGCTTGGCCTTATGCTCCGGGGCATGAACCATCAGGTTGTATCGCTCATTGCCGCATTTGTAGAGACACACGCCACGCTGAGGATAACGGATGAGGTTGTACTCGCTCTGCTCCAGCTGGAGCGTGTCAATGTAGAACTTAGCATCAATGTTTCCGGCGTTGAACAGGAATTGATGGGTGGGGATGCTGAACAGAGGCTTGGTGTATTCCCTGATACCCTCGATGTTGAAGTCCTCTAAATTTTGACTGGCCAGAATCACCAGAGAGTCTTTCTTACGCACACGCTTGGAGAAATTACGAATATATTCGATGGCTACCATATTGGTCAAGAACAGATACAGCTCATCAATGCTGGCGGCGGTATTGCCATTTGTCAGAAGTTCATTGCTCATGTAGGATAGGAGATTAAACAGCAGAGCGTTCTTCAGGCTTTTACTGGCTTGCATCATCCCTTTCAGTCCAAAGGTGACAAAGCTGGAATCGGTGATGTTGGTGTGTCCGTCAAAGAATTTTGCCTCGGCACCTTTGCATATAGAATGCAGCCCCAGCAGGATATTCTGGAGCAGCTCGGCGGTATAAAGCTGACGGCTGCTCTCATCATAGTCCTTGTATTCTTCTTCGATGAGGGCATACAAATCGGACAGGATGGGATAATCAGTGGCGGTCAGCCGGTCAAAATCAGACCCATCGCTGATGCCGAACTTGGTATACAGCTTCTGCAGCATGATTTCGATGGTGTCGATCTCCCGGTCGGTGAAGTCCTTGTAGGTACGAAAAAAATCCTTGAGGAAGGAGATGTGCTGACTGAGTCTGCTGCTGATCCGGAAGGTCTGCGGTGCATCCTTATCCTCCGGGCTGCCGTTTTCATCCCATGTTTTCGGCTCCAGCACATTGATGATAAACTTACCGGACATGAGGTCAATGAAGCAGCCGCCGAGATTGTTGGTCAGATCTTCGTACTCCATTTCAAAATCCAGAGCGCACACATTCATGCCGGATTCCCGGAGGTTGGTGAGGATGAGCTTGAGCAGATAAGATTTACCCTGTCCGCTGTTGCCGAGGATTAAAATATTGGCATTGGTTTTATCATCGGCTCGCTTATTAAAATCAGCCAGCACATTGTTGCCGAACTTATCTCTGCCAATATAAAAACCATTGGCATCCGTCTTGCCGGAATAATTAAAGGGATAGAGATTGGCCACACTGGAGGCAGGCAGCACCCGTTCAAATTGGTCACGAAACACATTAAAGCCGCTTGGCATCGCGCATTGGAAGCCCTGCTGCTGCCGAAGCATCAGCCTGTCCACATTGAGCTTGCTACGGATCAGTTCGGTCATCACCTCTGTCTGGAGGAGTTTCAGCTGATCCAGATCGTGTGCCGACAGCTCAATATACACAGCCGAATGGATGAAGGGTTCCCGGTTCCGGTGCGCCTGTACCACAATGGTGGCCACATCCTGCAGATTACTTTCGGCCATAACCGTTTGCTGTAAATCGTTGGTATTGGATTTACTCAGACGGTTTTTGTTGGCGGCATTGCTGATGATTTTCTTTTCCTCCACGGGGGTGACATGGCGGGTGTAGATGCGCAGGGTGATGCCATCTTTTTCTCCCAAGTGCCGGAGGATGGCCTGTTCTTCGGTGGCGGTGGGGTATTCTCTGAGCGCCCACACACAGCGATAGGTATTGCCGCAGATGAAGTGGTCGGTGTTGAATTTAATCACCGAGGGGGCGATCATATCCAGAAACTCTTGGATGCGCACATCCTCCGGCTCCTGCACTGCTGTTTTTCTTCTGTTTTTACTCATTAAAAATCACCCACCTTTCGCCGTCAAAGTCCTCAAATTTTTCGGTCGTGACATTTTGCTCGAAATAGACCGCAAGGATGCGCTTGATGTCCTCCTTATCGGCTCGCTTTACCGAAAAGCCCTGCTCTTTCAGGGACTTCTCAATGCGGGACAGGTACGGGAACACCTCTTTTTCTTTTTCATCCCGCAGGCGAATGAGAATGAGGAACTCCCTTGCGGTCGCCATCTGTACCTGTATCCGGTCGAGGAAAGACAAGTCTTGCTCCAGCAGCTTGCGCACCACAGGATTCTGCTCCTGCTCGATACGGCTGCGAAGAAAGCGTTTGTTGTCCTCGAAGTTTTCCCGACTGTTTAAACACAGCATCTCAATCTCGGCGATGCCCTTGAGGACATTCATCAAGGCATAAATGCGGGTGCTGATGCTGGCCTCAGACAGCACCGAGATGTTGCTGGGTTTGATGATAAAGTACACCAGCTCGCCATGACCGTAGGTCTGCAGGCTGTAATCGGTGACAGCCTTGGTGCCGATGAGCTGGCGGGTGGAGGCTCGCTGTTTTGCTTCCTGCTTTGCTTTTTTACTCACTTGGCGTATACCTCCATTCGTAGAATTGCTGCTTGGTCATAAAAAAAGCACAGGCATACCGGAGAAAATCCAGAATGCTTGTGTCGTCAAATCGTATGGTTAAAAAGGCATAGGCGGCGGTCAGCACCATCGGCACCGCCAGCCCAAGCTGGGAAATCGCAAGCACAGAGAGAAGAAGTGCCACGCCGATGATGCCGATATCCCGAAGCTGCCACAGCCAGAGGGTTGCCTTTGCCCTTAAGTGATCGGGGTAGATATACATGAGGCACCTCCTTTACATCTTCATAAAAAAACCGGAGCCTTGACTCAGCTCCGGCTCCATTTCCTTGGGGGAATAATGCACGTTGGGGGAGTATCGGGATTCATTGAGCTGGTCAGCATACTCAGCAGCCTGCTCCATCGTGTCAAATTCCATTGGCTTGCCACCTTGCTTGCACCAGCTCTCTGCCGCACCGCAGACCGATGCAGCGCTGCGCACTGCCCACACACCATATTTTTTATCCATTGCAAGACCTCCTTGTATTTGTTCTGCAGATACCTTCCGGACAGGGATGCCCAGCTTTTCTGCCTCTGTGATTTCGGCAGCCATGCCGCTGGAGATATGCTCGCCGCACACCCATAGCTCGTCACAGGCCAGAAGCACCCGATGTCCCATTGTGAGACCGGCGCTTCGCTGCGCCAGATCGTTGTCATTCAAAAACTGCGGGTACAGCAGATGCACAGCCACCGGCGTACAATTCTGCTCCATCGCATAGAGGCAGGCAGCCTTTGCGAATTCGATATTCTTCGGCACATCACCGGCATAAGGAGAGGCGATGTAGACCAACTTATTCTCACTCATTTCGCCACCGCCTGTATCACAGTTTTGGTCATGTTCACCGCTGTCTGCGCCGCATACATGGTACTCATGAGGTTTGCCTTGGTGGAGGTGTCCAGCCCAAACTGTCCGGCAATACGGGGGATTTCTCCTGCTGCCAGCATCAAACCAAGGCCGAGGAGGGCATGGTCTTTCACCACCATGAGTCCTGCAATCAGCACCGTTGCCTGCAAAAATGCCGTAAGGCACAGGCCGATGACCTGCTTGCTCCATGAGACAAAGCCGTCAATGTAGCCACGGGGAACGGAAAACATATACAGGCTCCCCACAGCGATCTGGATGAGCAGGATGCCGCCTCGCTTCAGGTTGGCGAAGAATATTTTAATGACCGAATAGCCCATTAGGATCAATATAAAGATCATCATAATGGGGCTGGTGATGGCGGACAGACCTCCGAACACATTGCTGGTCATGGCCTGCTCCAAATTTCCGGCATCCTGCAGTGAGGTGATAATATTTCCAGCCACCGTGCCGAAGTCGGTTCCAAGACCGGTAATCCCGGCAGTGAAGCTGCCCTGCAGGGATACCGACAGCTTATACAGCTCCACCGGCACGGTGGTAAACAGCCCTACGGCCATGAAGCCCTTAATGGCATTGAGGGCGGTATCCTTGATGCTGCCTCTGCCGGATTGATATTCGATTCCGCATTCAAAGGCGGCAACTACAAGACCGACACCATAGAGCGCCCATGCGAGATAAGAGAAAAACAGGACGATGGATTGTACCCAGCTCATGGTGAACAGGTCGGCTCCCATGTTCCCCATCTGCATAAAAAAATCACCGAGGAAGCCCACGATCTGACCGTAGATCCAATCCACAATCTGACCGAGGACAGTGTCGGCGATAAAATCCCATATGAACATTTGAAGTCATCACTCCTTTCGTCACCGCAGCCACAGTCCAAGCATCTTTTCAGTGGATTCTTGAGATGTGGCTGCAGGATTGATTTATGACTTGACAATCAGCTTTTTCAGAGCTTTAATACCACACAACGGAGGCCGCCGAAATCATGTTAAAGGAGGTACTTGTGTGGCAGATTACAAAAAACTTTATAGTAAAATGTTTAACGCCGTGACCGATGCTGAAACACTCATTTCTCAGGCGGCTCATATCATGCGCACCGCCCAGCAGGAGTGCGAGGAAATGTATATGGATGCGGACGATACGCCGCTGCGCCTGACCGATAAGCCGGAGGAGTAAGGCTCTGCTTTTTTCTCTGTTACATCCCCAGCACCTGCCAGAGATATAACGGAGCCGTCAGTGTGAACACCAGACACGCAAACAGGATGGCCGGAGCCGCCCATTCGAACTGACCATGTTTCCGATAGTCAAAATATGCGGTACCCAATTTGGCAAAGAAAAACACTGCCAGAATGAGATCGATGGCAGGAAACACCACCTTGTTGACTACTGTCTTAATCTGCTGGGATGCCGTTGTCCATGTTCCCTCAATCGCTCCGGCCACATCGCCGGTTCCCGCCGCAAAAGCCGTCTGGCTGAACAGGAGGCAAAGGAGCAGCGCCACGCAAAGGGCGGCTGCCAGTCGCTTTGTTTTCATTGATTTTCCACCTTTCTTTATGAGGGTAAAAGACAAGACCGCAGCTTTTTCCGAGCTGCGGTCTTGTCTTTTCTCTGTTTTTAATGGGGTTTCTGAGGCGCAATGTGCCAATCATCCCAAAGTGATCCCCGGATGGTGATATTGTCAGTGAGGTTGAGGGAGAGCATACCATCCGGTGTCCAGCTGTCAATCAGCCAAGTGTGGGGGGTGTAGCTTCCGTCCGGGTACCAGATGGGCGTAAAGTGTGTCCTGCGCCCATAGGTGCTGTAGGGATTCGCCATAAACTCAAAGCGGGAGCTGTAGCCGGAACTCATGCGCTCCAGCAGCCGCCAGTAGGTCTGATATGAGAATTCCGGAAAATAGGTCACGGCATTTTGCGCCCCGGTAACCGCCGAGGACTGATTGGTGCTGATATTTGCGGTGACCGTTTGGTTGAACCCATAACCGGACTTCATGGCTTTTCCGCTGGCGGTGGGGCTTTTATCGTCCGGCTTGATGCTCATGGAGGCGGAGAGACTCGCCTGATATCGGTCGAGATCGAACTCCCACCAGCCATGATCCTCCCACCAGCCGTTGTCCACCCAATGACCGCCGTCCTCGCCATGATCACAGTAATCCCAATCAGAAATCCATACCCAATATTCCTGCCACCAAGGTCGCCAGACACTCCAGCTTGCCGATGTTTTCTGAGGTTTGTTTACAACAGACGGCCTTGTATATCCATCATTTCGGTCGTCTGCTACCGGATTGGGCGGCGGGTTTTTATCAAGGTCAACAATATTTACGTTGATGGTCGCTTTGCTGGAGCTGCCGCCTCCGGATACGGAAACGGTGATGGTCATCTTCTGCGGAGTGCTGGGTGTTGTCCAGCGTATCCACGCCAGCTGGCTGTCGCCATTCGGATAGTAAATATTGCTGACCTTGAGGCTTTTGCCGTTCACATAAAAAGTGGCGGACACCGGCTTATCCGGATCACTCTGACCGCCGCTGACAGTGATTGCTGTGATGACCTCGGTGTTCACCCGATACTCATAATCATAGACCGACACATCGGGCGGTTCGGCAGGCATATCCTTAAAGCGCACGATGCCGAGACCGAGTGCCGCACGAATATTTTCATTGGAGGCGGCAGCGGTGCGGCTGCCAGACCATGCGGGATAACCGAGGTCGGCCACCTCCAAGAACATGGATAAAGGTAGATTCTTGTGAGAAAGAGAAACCATGCGCTTGCGTAGCAGACCGCCGACCTGAGCATCATACAGAGCGGCTTCGGTGGCTGTGGTGGCGATCATCACGCCCTCAAATTTGTAATAGGCTATGGGTTCCAGAAGCAACTTATATTCGCCGCCAATTAATACATCATAGCTCATGCCAGTATGGTTTGCTATCATTTGAACCAGATATTCAGAGCAGAAATAGTGTTTAATTGCTTCAATATTATTGCTGCCATTGGTGCTTATAATCTTAGGCAAGGGTTGTGGAGGAACAACACAGCTATAGCTCCCTTTTATAGGAGATAGTCCACGACCACCATTGTACTGAAGTTTACTGACTTTCCCGAAGTTATAGATGGAGGAACTCGGAGGCTTATTTGTTAAGTCAATTGGGGTAGTAACCACTACATGGTCACTTGCCCGAACCACTGTTACTCGCACACCCTCGTTACCCGGAGTCCATGAATTAGTGCTGGTTCCATCACCCATACCTCCACCACCGCCATCCACGTTACCGCTACCGCCTGTATCTGCATAAGCATTCATAGGAAAAGCAACAGCAAACAGGATAACAATGGATAGCATAATTCCTATTAATCGCTTCATAACATCTCCTTTCCGCAACAAAAAAACACGGCGTTAATCCGTGTTTTTTTGCTGCTAATCTATTTTGTATTAGTCCATTTCTCCAACTTGCTTATTAATGTCGCCATCACTTTTACCCTCAATTACTTGATTTGCACCGCCATCCGGTACATTGTCAAAACCGGGCAAGCCACCACCACCCTGTGGTTTGCTTTCGGGAGGTGGAGTCGGCTTTTTCTCAGTGTCCTCCGGTTTGTAGGTGGGCGGGGTATCAGGGTTTTCGGGGGTAAAGTCATGGTTTTTATCCGAGTTTGGTGTCCTGTCGGTGCCATCCGGCGTTTTCGGATTTTCCGGTGCCTCCGGCTTTACCGGATCGGGCTGGAGTTTTTGCTCTGGCAGATCGGTTTGGGGCGGCAGGGTTTCCACTGGCTGCGAGGGTGTATTGTTAGGCGGCGTGACCACCACTTCAGGCGGCTGCACCTCCGGCGTTACCGAAGAAGAGCCTTGTTCCGTCTGAGGCAGGGTGTCCGGTTTATCGGGAGCTTTGGCGAACTGCATTCCAATGGCAACCAGAAGCGCCAGTCCGAGAACCGATACTGCCGCAATGGTCAGCCTTTTCTTTGTTTTCTCTGTCATATTGAACCCCTCCTTTGAGAAGTGTAAAATCTTACCTTTTTATATTTCACACCATACTATAAATTTTTTCAGAAGTCCAGACAATTTCCCGAACAGCTAAAACACCTCGGTATATCCCGCCTGAACCTTGAGCCGTATTTTCATGGCTGGGAGCTGTTTGCCCCCGAAATAGACCGGCACCTCCAGCCAGATTGTGGCATCAGCCTCAAAACGCTGGGCATTTCGGGGCGAAGAAGGAGCCAGCGGCGCATTGCGGATCGTGACGTCCAAGCCGGACAGCTTGTATTCGAGCGCTTCCCCGGAATATTTCACATGGCTGCCGCTGACTTCCTCCATACCGAGAACGCTGTCCATATAGCTGTAGATGTCGCCGGTGTTCACACTGTAGGAGAAGGAGGAGCCGTCCGGCTGGTAGCCGCCGCTATATCCCTCCCGAACACCATGATATACATCGGCATAGTTGTCATTGACCGTCACGATGATGGCATCCTGCAGGGCTTCTTTCACACCGCTGGCAATAATATTCAGCCTGAAAAACTCCATTACGCCGCACAGAATAAGGACAAGCGCCAGTGTAATCGCCACCACCAAAGGGAAGCCGTTACCGGTCTTGCATTTGAGGATTCTTCTCAGCTTGGTCATTTGTGATACACCTCACTTTTACCGGAGGCCTCCGAGCGCAGGGTGATGGGAAAGGAACCGAAGCCGCCAAACAGCCCGATGTTCATATCCAAGGTTAGGGTGACGGTGATTTCCTCATTCAGTTGGATACTCCCGGTCTTTGACCATGAAATCCGGGGACTTAGCCCGGTCTGCTCAGTGAGAACCGCTGCACGGCGGTTGGTTTCGCTGCCCACCCTGCCGGAGATTTCCGCTTCCCTGCACAGCTCGGTGGCGTAGGTGTCCAGCTGGTTTTTGGCAATGAACACCGGCAGCACCCGAACCGCCAGCGCAATCACCAGCACTGCACAGAGGACGAGGATACACCTGTCTCTTATACACATCT
>LSQX01072739.1_pt1 | contig 21055 bp, 17 predicted proteins | sample 654561 | NCBI WGS metagenome assembly LSQX01 (sample SAMN04489861, study PRJNA283612) | anaerobic digester metagenome | isolation source: 4 biogas reactors fed with cattle manure at either 37C or 55C with and... | place: Denmark: Kongens Lyngby | collected 2014 | reverse complement strand
GCATCGCCCAAACCCGGCACAATATAGCCATCTTGGTTTAAGCCCTGATCTACAGAGGCTGTGAAAATAATGACATCTGGATGGGCAGCTTCAACACGCTGAATCCCCTCAGGCGCAGCAACCAACACCATCACACGAATGTCTTTACAACCACTGGCTTTCAATAAATCAATAGCTGCCACTAATGATGAACCCGTTGCCAGCATTGGGTCAATAATCATCGCAATACGGTTTTGCACATCGGGTACTAATTTTTTGTAGTAAGTACGTGCTTCTAAAGTTTCTTCATCACGCTCTAAACCTAGAACCGACACTTTGGCACTTGGAATCAGGTTTAAGAAACCATCCAACATACCAATACCCGCACGTAAAATTGGCACAACTGTGATTTTTTTACCCGCAATACGGTCTACTGTGACTGCCCCATTCCAACCTGAAATTTCATGCTCAACCATTGGTAAATCTTTGGTTGCTTCATAAGTCAGTAACATGGTGACTTCCTGCGCCAATTCACGGAAGTTCTTGGTGCTGATGTCGGCACGACGTAACAGCCCTAATTTATGACGAATAAGTGGATGACGAATTTCATGAATAGCCACGGGAGAACACCTAAAAGGAAATAAAAGCAAATAGCTTTTTATTATATGCTGTTTTTATACGGTATTTAAACCAAAAAGCCCCCAATTTATGGAGGCTTTTTGACTGAAGATTAAACTTCTTTTAAATTATTGCTGAGTCAGCATGAAATGAATTGGAGATAGAATTTCAGCTTCAAGCGCAATTTTGATAATTGGATCTGGATATACACCAATCACCAATACCGCCAATGCAGCAGCTAAAACCATAATACCACCTACTTTTTGACCCCAGTGATCGACCGCATCCATTTTTGGTTCATCTGGTGGTGTCATGTACATGACTACCATTACACGTAAGTAATAGTACAAACCAATACCTGAACCCACAATGATCATGGCAGCCAAGAACCAGTGCTGAGTCGTAACAGCAGCCATCACCACCAAGAACTTACCAATGAAGCCCGCAGTGAGTGGAATACCTGCTAGAGAAAGCATCATGACAGTTAATACAGCAGTCAATACTGGACGACGCCAGAACAAACCACGGTAGTCTGCCAAACTTTCTGCTTCTGCTACGTTGTTATACGGGCTAGACATTAATGCCACTGCACCGAATGCACCAATAGTGGTCAACACATAAGTGATCACATAAACGCTGACATTGCCCAAACTTGCATAGGTCATGCTGATTAAACCAATCAACAAATAACCAAAGTGCGCAATAGATGAGTAAGCCAAAATACGTTTCAAGTTAACCTGACGTACAGCAAGGAAGTTACCCACCAAAATTGAAAGCACAGCAATAATGGTTATGACGGTTACAATTGAGTCAATCAGGATTGCACCTGAACCCAAAATGTAACGTACAAACAAACCAATAGTTGCTACTTTTGCTGCAGTCGCAAGGAAGGTTGCGATTGGTGCAGGCGCACCGTCATAAACGTCTGGCGTCCATTTATGGAACGGTGCCAAAGACAATTTAAATGCGACAGCAAAGACAATTAAGCCTAGACCTAAAACTACCAATGGCTGTTGAATATTTTGCATTAATGCTTGTACAGAGTCATAGAAAGACAATGAACCTGTGTATGCATAAATGTACGCCATACCCATGAGCAACATTGCAGATGCAGTTGCAGACAAGACTAAGTACTTCACGCCTGCTTCTAAAGATTTAGAACGCTGGTGAGTGTATGCCAATAAGCCATAAACAGGAATTGACATTAACTCAAGGCTAATGAAGAACGACGCATAGTGCGAGCTTGACACCATTAACATGGCACCCGTAACCGAACACAACATTAAGATGTAAAGTTCTTCACGGTTGTCTTTATAGGTCTCAATATAAGCATGAGATAAAGTCGAACACGCCAATGCTGCAATCAAAATCACCAGTTGATACAACAAGGTGAACGGATCAATCATAAACATACCCATCACGCTGGCAGGCGCAAAGTTCCCGCCAAACATCATGAGTAAAAGGTAAGCAGCAGCAAGGTTCAAGCCCACAACTGATGCCGTTGCAATTAAGTTATGATTACGCTTAATTGCAGTAAGAATCATCACGACAATCGCAGTTAAGGCCACGATCATCACAGGAGCTAAAGGCATAAGCTCAGAAAATGACATTGTGAAGTTCATGGCTTATTGGATCTCCACATTTTCGAGTTGAGTTGTTACTTCATGAGTAACTTCAACTACTTCTTGAACTGGGATGTAGCTATTCGCTAACCACGCCATACTTGAGTTTGAAATATCAAGGAAGGTTTGTGGATACAGACCAAGCCATACTAGACCCAGCGCACAGATTAAAAGAATCACAACTTCACGTGCATTTAAATCTTTTAACGGATTTGCATAGTGCTGTTTTTGCTCTTCGTTTGGTACACCAAACAAAGCTTTGTGAATCAGGATTAAACCGTAAACACCTGCAAAGACCAAGCTCACTGCCGCAATAATTGTGAAGGCTGGGAACTGCTCGAATGAACCCATGAGAATCAGGAATTCACCAATAAAGTTACCTAAACCAGGAATACCAACTAGCGCTGCCACAAAGAACATCAGGAAGAATGAAAGGTATTGGAATTGACCACGAATACCACCCATTAAACGCATGTCACGTGTGTGTACGCGCTCATAAATTTGACCACACATAATGAACAGTGCTGCAGATGACAAGCCATGTGCCAACATCATGATCATTAAGCCTTGGTAAGTCAGGATATTACCTGCATAAATTGCAAGTAATACGAAGCCCATGTGCGAAATAGAGGTATAAGCTAGTAAACGCTTCATGTCGGTTTGCTGGAAAGCACACCACGCACCGTAGAACACACCTATTAAACCCAAAATAATGGCAATGTCTGCGAACTGAGCAGATGCCGCTGGGAAGAATGGAATTACGAAACGTAGTAAACCGTACGCTGCAGTTTTAATCAAAATACCTGCAAGGTCGACAGAACCCGCTGTAGGTGCTTGTGCGTGCGCATCTGGTAACCAACCGTGTAATGGGAAAACAGGCAGTTTTACCGCAAAACCGATAAATAAGCAGATCATAAATGCATAAGCGACTGCTGGTAACTGTGCATCAAGCGTATTCGCTACAGCCAATAAATAGTTGTAGTTGAACGAAATCGTACCTGACATCATGTATCCGTAGATCACTAGACCTAAGATACCCACCAACATGATTAAACCAGCAACTTGCGTGTAGATGAAGAATTTGGTTGCAGCATAAACACGTGAACGGCCATTTGAACCTTTATGACCCCATAACGCAATCAGGAAGTAGATTGGTACAAGCATCATCTCCCAGAAGAAGAAGAACAGGAACAAGTCAATCGCAAGGAATACACCAATTACCCCACCCAAAGACCATAAAAGGTTAAGGTGGAAGAAACCAACGTTCTTTTGAATCTCACCAAATGAACAGCCTACTGCTAAAACACCCAGTAATGCAGTTAAGCCGACCATAAGTAAAGATAAGCCATCCACCGCTAAGTGAATGTTGATGCCTAGGGTTTGAATCCAAGGCAACATAAATTCAGCCGACCAAGTTGGAACTTGAGCGCCTAATTCGTAGTTATAGCTGGCACCTTGCCACAATGCGATAGTTAAGCCCAAAGTTACGAGCATACCCACTAAAGCAATGTAACGCGGTAATTTATCGTCGAGTTTATCGACCAACCAGCAAATAAAACCTGCAATGAACGGAACAAGGATCAGCGCGGGTAGAATTAAATTGTTTGGAGCGTCCATCTTATTTCCCCACGACCTGAATCACGATCAAGATCATTAGTAAGACCACAACACCAAGTGCCATACTCGATGCGTACTCACGTAATGAACCTGTTTGACGTGAACTTGTGAAGCTATGACCACCTTTCACCAGTGCAGGCAGTACTAACCACATGCCATCAACTGGATCACGACCTAATAGTTTGGCAATCAGCAAGAATGGTTTTACAAATACGATGTCATACAACGCATCGAAACCAAGTGCATTACGGCAAATGTTGGCAAGGCCCGCACCCAATGAAGTTTGCGCAAAACCTTTTACAGCATTATAAGCGAAGGCAAATAACACCACGCCTACGGCTAAACCAGCCAAAGCCACACCAATTGCAACATACTCTGCACCATGTGCGCCTGCTTCTAATGCTTCAGGAATCACAAATGCTGGGATTTTTGCAGCATCAAGAATGCTCATCACTGGCGCTTTTAATACAATCGCTAAACCAGTTGAAAGTACTGCAAGCACTGCCAATGGGAACCAGTAAGTTGCGCCTTTGATTTCGTGATATGGCGTGTTTTCTTTACCAAAGAATACAACCCAAATTAAACGGAATGTATAAATTGAAGTTAAGAATGCACCAGCTACACCCACCCAATATAAGGTGTTATATAACGGAATACCTGCAATATGACTTTGCGTCCAAACTGCTGCCAAAATAGCGTCTTTTGAGAAGAAACCAATGGTCAAGAATGGAATCGCTGCCAATGCACCGCCACCAATTGCGAAACATGCAAATAGGAATTTGTTCTTGTAGAACAAGCCGCCCATTTTGAAAATGTTTTGTTCGTGATGGTAAGCCAAAATCACCGCACCAGAAGACAAGAATAATAATGCCTTGAAGAATGCGTGAGTTAGCATGTGGAATAGACCAGCCTGATACGCTTCAGCACCTACCGCCATAAACATATAACCGAGCTGACTCATAGTTGAGTAAGCCAAAATACGTTTGATGTCGGTTTGAACCAATGCAGCAAAACCAGCAACTAGTAAGGTCACCGCACCTGTAATAGAAATGAACAACATCACTTCTGGTGCTAGTTCAAATACGCTGAACATACGACAGCATAAGTAAACACCTGCAGTTACCATTGTTGCAGCGTGGATCAATGCAGATACAGGTGTTGGACCTGCCATCGCGTCAGCTAACCAAGTTTGCAATGGAATTTGTGCAGATTTACCCGCAGCACCTAAGAACAACATTAACGCTGTCCAAATGGTGATGGATGAGCTTTGAGTCATTACATTGGCTGCATTTTCTACGATGTATTGCGTATTCAAGGTGCCGAATTGTTGATACAGCAAGAACAATGCAATCAGTAAGAAAACGTCACCCACACGTGTTACGGTAAATGCTTTGATTGCCGCAAAACCATTTGCAGGGTTTTGGTAGTAATAACCAATCAGCAAGTAAGAGCACAGACCTACACCTTCCCAACCTAAGAACAATAACGCTAAGTTATCGCCTAGAACCAACAGCAACATGCTCGCAACGAACAGGTTGAAGTAAGAGAAGAAACGTGCAAAGTCTTCTTCACCACGCATGTACCATGAGGCAAAGATGTGAATTAAGAAACCCACACCCGTAATCATGCCAAGCATGAGTAAAGATAAACCATCTAGGTGCAAACTAATTGCTGGCGCAAAACCACCTACATTGAACCAAGTCCATAAGTGTTGAGTTGTTGCAACCGAACCATTGTTCACAAAGTCCATGCCTGCAATTAAAGCGAATAATGCAGACAGCCCCACTGAGCCAACGCCAATAATCGCAGCAACTTTTTCAGGTAAGTTGTTACGCCCTGCCGCTAAAAGGATAAAACCAATGAGCGGAAACAATACTGTTAGATATAAATAACTCATCCGCGCATCTCACTAGCAGCATCCACATCCAAATGATGGAAGCGATGATAGAACTGAAGGACGATCGCAAGACCGATACACGCCTCTGCCGCAGCAAGTGTCAAGATCAAGATAAACATGATCTGACCATCTGGTTGTACCCATGCACTACCAGCCAAAACAAACGCCAGTGCCGCAGCGTTCATCATGATTTCAAGGCCCATTAAAATAAATAGTAGGTTGCGTCGCACCATCACACCGTAAAAACCGAGTGCAAAAAGAATGGTCGCGACAATCAAACCATGTTCTAAAGGGATGTTGCCCATTATTCTTTTTCCTCTTCTGCACTTGGTTCACGTTTACCGATGTGGAAGCCTGCAACTAAAGCTGCAAGTAATAACATTGCGGCAACTTCAACCAATAATAAGTACTGAGTAAAGAGTGCTTGACCAACCGCTTTTGGACCAACCATTTCAGTGCCCATTAAAGCGCTTGGTGTGGTGTAGTTTGAGCTTAATGACCACACTAAAACCAAACCAATTAGGAAGCTCATCAAAGCTGGATATGCCCAAGCAGATGAAGTCAACCATTTACGCTCTTGTTCAACGGTTTGCTGACCAAGGTTTAGCATCATTACTACGAATACGAACAAGACCATGATCGCACCCGCATAAACAATGATTTCCAATGCGCCAGCAAATGGAGCACCCACGATCATGAACATGCCTGCAACTGCAAGCAATGACACGATCAAGCTTAATAAAGCATGTACTGGGTTCGCGTTAGTGACTACACGAACCGTAGAGACAATGGCCACTAGTGCCATCAAATAAAACGGCCACATCATGGTAATAGACTCCGTACATCAACAGGTGCGCTTTCACGTTGCGCTTGACCTTTGTCTTTACCTGTAACAGCCATACCCGTTACACGGTAGAAGTTGTAGTCAGGATATTTACCAGGACCTGAAATGAGTAAGTTTTCTTTCTCATAGACCAAGTCTTGACGCACATATTCACCTAACTCGAAGTCAGGCGTTAATTGAATTGCAGTCGTTGGACATGCTTCTTCACACATACCGCAGAAAATACAGCGTGAGAAGTTGATACGGAAAAACTCCGGATACCAACGACCATCTTCCTGTTCTGCTTTTTGTAGTGAAATACAACCCACTGGGCAAGCAACTGCACAGAGGTTACATGCAACACAACGCTCTTCGCCATCTGGATCGCGTGTTAACACAATACGACCACGGAAGCGTGGAGGTACAATTTCTTCGGCTGGTACTTCCGGATACAAAATGGTGTCACGTTTACGTGTCACGTGTGAGAAAACCATCCACAGTGAACGTACAATTGACCCAAACCCAGCTAGAAACTTAAACATATTGTTCTCCCTGCTGTCTTAGGCCGAATGATTCATAAGAATCACAGCACCAGTTACCAAAAGGTTAACAAGCGCCAATGGCAAGCAAATTTTCCAACCAAAGTTCATCACTTGGTCATAACGTGGACGCATTAAAGAACCACGTGCCAAGACAAACATCATTACAAAGAATGCTGTTTTGATAATGAACCAGAAAGCTGCTGGAATGAATGGAATTTCAAGGTTAAACGGCGCAAGCCATCCACCGAAGAATAAAGTCACGATAAGCGCAGAGATCAGTACCACGTTGACATATTCTGCAACGAAGAACATACCCCATTTCATACCGCCATATTCTACGTGATAACCTTCTGCCAATTCTTGTTCTGCTTCTGGTTGGTCAAATGGGTGACGGTGTGTTACCGCAACACCAGCAACCACGAAAATCAAGAAACCTAAGAATTGTGGAATCACAAACCAAACATCACGTTGCGCTTCAACAATTTCACGCATGTTGAATGAGCCTGCAATTGCAACCACACCCATAAGTGAAATACCCAAGAACACTTCATACGAAATGGTTTGAGCTGCTGAACGTAGACCACCAAGCAATGCGTATTTGTTGTTTGATGACCAACCACCAAATAACACCGCATAGACTGCAATACCAGCCATTGCCATAAAGAACAACAGGCCAATGCTCATGTCTGCAACACCTAAATAAGGTGATACAGGAATAACCATGAACGACAGTACCGCAGTTGCCATTGCAACTGCTGGTGCCATACGGAAGGTTAGTTTGTCGGCAAATTTAGGTGTCCAGTCTTCTTTGAACATGATTTTAAGCATGTCGGCTACAATCTGGAACATACCACCTGGACCTACACGGTTCGGACCATAACGGTCTTGCCATAAGCCCAGTAAACGACGCTCAATAAAAGACATGAGCGCAGCAATCAATACTACAACCAGTAAGATGACAATCGCTTGAATGACTGAATAGGCAATTGGCCAGTTCTCAGCCCACAGCGGCGTCTGACGGATTAATTCTTGTTGCATGAATTACACTCCTACCGCGACTGAAACAGGCTCTGCAAGAGATACCGTTGGTGCAAGACCAATTGGGTAGCCAATATAACCTGTAGGTAAATATTCAATCACTTGTACTGGCAGTACGATAGACGTTTCACCTGCTTGTACGGTAATTGTTTGACCATCTTGTACATTCAAACGCTGCGCATCTTGAGTGCCTACAGCAAATACAGCTTCAGGAATACGCGTTTCCATTGCAGGTGTTTTCACCGTAAATTCACCCGATGCAAAAATGTGATGCATTGGAATTAAACGGAAGCTTTCAGGATTAGCTAGCACAGGTGCTGGTGCCACATAGCTACGTGCAGGACGTTTTGCTAAGCGATCGAATAAACGAATGCCTGAATCACCACCTTTTAAGTGACCGCCCACATTGTCTTGGAATTTGTTCCAAGCTTGTGGTGAGTTCCAACCTGCAGACCATGCAAATGGTACAAGTGCCGATGGTGTTTGGTTACCAACATAACCTTCCATAGAGAAAGTTAATGCAGAATCGACATCGGTCGGTTGTTTTGGCTCGTGAATAGATAACGGCGCACGCATTGCAGTACGACCTGAGTAACGACGTGGTTCACGCGCAACTTTCAAGCCATGTACACGGAAACCTGCATCTGGTGCAACATCCTGAATTGCTTCTAGTGCTGGAATATTTTTCGCAACAGATTCAATCACGTCATCTAAAACAGTCCAAGAAATTGCTTTACCTTTTAAGCCTGTTTCAAGTGCGTGTAACCAGCGCCAAGATTCTTTGATTGCTAGTTCAGGTTTGTAGTAGCTTGGGTCATACACTTGGAAGAAGCGTTGAGCACGACCTTCTTGGCTCACTACAGTACCATCCCCCTCAGCAAAGCTTGCTGCAGAAAGTACGATGTTGGCTTTTTGCACTGTTGCTGTTTCAGCATGATCAAGCACGATTACATCTTGTGCTTTTGCCAAAGCGGCATCAACTTGTGCCGCAGGTAAACGACGGTATAAGTCATTTTCAACCACAATCACAGCATCATAATCTTGTGCAAATGCTTGCTCTAAGCTTTGACCACCTAAAATTGCCAAGCCCATTGAGTTCACTTCTGGCACAGTTAGGGTTAAACCTGCGTTCTCACCCAAGTTTTGTGCCACTTGTGCAGCCGCTTCCATAATGGCAGCTTCTTGTAAGCTTGTACCTGAAATCACCAATGGCTTTTTCGCAGCTTTTAACGTGTCGGCAATAGTTTGTGCAAATGCTTTGGCATCGTCATCTAAACCAGTGATTACATCGCCTGCTACTGCAGCTGCAATCGCAAAACCTAAACGTGCGATGTCGTTTGGAGATGCAACCACTTCACCGGTTGCTACATCGGCTAAACGCGTTTGCGTTGCAGCCAAAATGTAAATTGGTGATTTTGCATCTTGTGCGATACGTTGCACTGGTTCAGCCAGCCAGTCTGGGGTACGACGCTCTGCAGCCATTTCTTTGGCTTTGTTTTTCGCCGCTTGACGGACAGATAAGGCCATACGTGGTGCAGTTTGGGTTAAATCTTCACCCAAAATTAACACAGCATCGTAATCTTCAATTTCACGCATACCTGGGTTGTAAATACCTTCGGTTTGCATGATTGAAGCTGCAAGCTCTACCAAGTTTTGCTCTTTTTGCGATAAGCCTGTTGAGTAGTTGTCTTGACCCACTAACTCACGCAAAGCAAAGTTTGATTCAAGCGATGCACGTGGCGAACCAATACCCAAAACTTTTTTGCCTTGAACTTTGGCAATAATCGTATCAAGTGCAGTATCTACAGAAATGGTTTCTACACTCGCACCATTACGGAACTGTGGCTGACGTGGACGATCTTCACGGTTTACATAACCTGTACCGAAACGACCTTTGTCGCACAGGAAGTATTGGTTAACTTCACCGTTAAAGCGGTTTTCTACACGACGTAATTCGCCATAACGCTCACCCGGAGAGATGTTACAGCCAGAAGAACAGCCTTGGCATACGCTTGGCGCATATTGCATATCCCACTTACGGTTATAACGTGCAGAGTGCGTTTTGTCGGTAAATACACCTGTTGGACATACTTCAGTCAAGTTACCAGAGAATTCAGATTCTAAAGTACCCGACTCAGGACGACCAAAGTACACACGTGATGCGTTGGCATAAACGCCAAAGTCTGTACCGCCTGCATAGTCTTTGTAGTAACGCACACAGCGATAACATGCGATACAACGGTTCATTTCATGTGCAATGAACGAACCTAGCTCTTGGTTATAGTGAGTACGTTTGGTGAAGCGGTAACGACGACGGTCATGCTGTGTCATTACAGTCATATCTTGTAAATGACAGTGACCACCTTCTTCACAGACTGGGCAGTCGTGTGGGTGGTTAGTCATCAAGAACTCTACAATTGAAGCACGGAACTCAGTCGCTTCCTTGTCTTCAATTGAGATATAGGTATTGTCAGCAGCAGGTGTCATACATGACATCACCAAGCGACCACGAGTATCTTCAGGGTTCGCATATTGGGTCACGGCACATTGACGGCAAGAACCGACAGAACCTAAGGATGGATGCCAACAAAAGTACGGAATGTCGATCCCAAGGCTCAAACATGCTTGCAGCAAGTTTTCCGAGCCATTGACTTCGTACGATTTTCCATCGACATGAATTGTAGCCATAGTCGAATTCCTTAAGCTTGTTCTACGTTGCTAGCTTGAGCAGCAGGACGGCTATTTGCCACTTTTGCTTCAAACTCGCTACGGAAATATTTGAGTGCGCCCATTAATGGCTCCATCGCACCTGGTGCGTGAGCACAGAAGGTCTTACCAATCCACAATTTTTTGGTGAGTTCTTGAAGATGTTGAATGTCTTCTTCTTTCCCTTCGCCATTTTCAATTGCTTTGAGTGCTTTTACAGCCCATGGTAAGCCATCACGACATGGCGTACAGAAACCACATGATTCGCGCGCAAAGAATTCTTCTAAGTTACGGGTTGCAGAAACCATACATTGGGTTTCATCGACCACCATCAGCAAACACGTACCTAAACGTGAACCTGCTTTCATGATGCTCTCTGCATCCATTGGCAAGTCAATGTGTTCTGCCGCCAAGAAGTCGGTAGATGCACCACCCGGTAACCATGCTTTTAGCTTCAAGCCATCACGCATGCCACCAGCATACTCTTCAATCACTTCACGTGCAGTCGTACCAAATGGAAGTTCCCATAGACCAGGGAATTTCACCTTACCTGACGCACCGTAAATTTTTGTGCCAGGATCTTTCGATTTGCCTGCTGATAAACCGATATACCACTCTGCACCACGCAACATAATTGCAGGTAAGTTGTTATAGGTTTCTACGTTGTTGACAATCGTTGGACGACCCCATGCCCCTGCAACTTGCGGGAATGGTGGTTTAGTACGTGGGTTAGCACGACGGCCTTCAAGCGAGTTAATCAATGCAGTTTCTTCACCACAGATATAACGACCAGCGCCTGTGTGCACGTATAGCTCAAAGCCCCAACCTGTACCTAAAATGTTTTCGCCCAAATAACCTTTGGCTCGAATTTGCTCAATCGCTTCATTTAAGTACTGTGCAGCTTCGATATATTCGCCACGAATAAAGATATAACCGTGTGTAGCTTCAAGCGTATAAGCTGCAATCAACATACCTTCAATCAGTTGGTGAGGAAGTTTTTCCATCAACAAACGGTCTTTGAAAGTACCCGGCTCCATCTCATCGGCATTACAAATCAGGTAACGTGGACCTGAATTGTCGTTTGGCGCCATCAGTGACCATTTGATCCCTGCTGGGAAGCCTGCACCACCACGACCTTTTACTGTCGCAGCTTTAATGACTTCAAGCACATCTTTAGGCGGCATAGAAATCGCTTTCTTAAAGCCTGCATAACCTTCTAGCGCTTCGTAATCATCTGCATTACGCACGTGCTCTTGCTTGCTTAAACGCCAAGTTAATGGATGCGTTTCTGGGTTACCGTCACCATAAATTGGTCTTGGTTCGGTATTCATACATACTTCTCCAATAACTGTTGCACCGATGTCACCTCAACTAAACCGTGAGTATCTTCATCAATCATCAAGGTAGGTCCCTTGTCGCAATTTCCTAAACAGCAAATTGGCAATAACGTGAAACGACCATCTGCAGTCGTTTGACCAAACTGAATGCCTAATTCACGTTGGAATGCTTCTGCCAGTGTTTCTGCACCCATCAAGAAGCATGCAATCGAGTCACACAATAAAATCACGTGGCGACCTACAGGCTGGCGATAAATACGGTTATAGAATGTTGCAACACCTTCTAAATCAGCAACGCTGATGGTGAGAAGCTGTGCAATTGCATTTAACTGCGCGTCATCTACCCAGCCATTACGGCGCTGTACACACTTCAAGGCATCTAAAGATGCTGCACGTGGGTACGGATAATGACCAATGTGATGTTCAATTTCATGGATTTCTTCCGCAGTTAAAATCCCTTCAACATTCACACGTGGCTTTTTATCAGTCAAAATCATCATAATGCGTTTACCCCTTAGCGATCCACGTCTGCCATTACGACGTCAATGGTCGCTAAATAAATGATTAAGTCAGATACCAGACTGCCGTTAATCACAGAAGGCATTTGCTGTAAATGCGTGAAAGTTGGTGTACGAATACGGGTACGGTAACTCATCGTCGACTTATCTGAAGTCAAGTAATAGTTAGATGCACCTTTCACCACTTCTGCCATTACAGATGCTTCACCAGCAGGCATTACAGGACCCCAAGACACGCTTAAGAAGTGCGTAATCAAGGTTTCAATATCTTGTAATGTCTTGTCTTTTGGTGGTGGAACAGCCAATGGATGGTCTGCTTTATATGGACCAGAAGGCATGTTATCTAGACATTGTTTGATGATTTTCAATGACTCTTCGATTTCACGGAAGTGTACCAATACACGTGCGTAAGCATCGCCTTCGTACTCTACTGGCACGTCAAAGTCATAGTTTTCATAACCACTGTATGGACGGTATTTACGCACATCAAAGTCGATACCTGTTGCACGTAGACCAGTACCTGTTACACCCCACGCCAAAGCAGATTTCGCATCATACTGTGCAACGCCTTGCGTACGACCCATGAATACAGAGTTGCGTAATGCCGCAGTGTAGTATTCGTTCATACGCTTTGGCATCCACTCCAAGATTTCACGAATCAAGTGCTGCCAGTTGTTTGGTAGGTCGTGTGCGGTACCACCAATACGGAACCATGCTGGGTGCATACGGTAACCCGTAATGGCTTCAATCGCATCGTAGATTTTTTGACGGTCTGCGAACATATAGAATACAGGGGTCATACCGCCCGCATCCTGAATTGCAGTACCAATGAACAATAAGTGGTTATTGATACGGAATAATTCCGACATCATTACACGAATACATTGTGCACGATCTGGCACAGTAATACCTGCCAGTTGCTCCACACCCATCACATACGGCATGTTTTGGGCACAACCACCTAAGTAGTCCACACGGTCGGTGTAAGGAATGAATGAATGCCAAGTTTGACGTTCAGCCATCTTTTCCACACCACGGTGGTGATAGCCGATATCTGGCACACAGTCTTTCACTTCTTCACCATCCAACTGCAAAATTACACGGAATGCACCGTGTGCAGATGGGTGGTTAGGACCCAAGTTCAAGAACATGAAGTCTTCGTCTTTATTACCGCGCTTTAAGCCCCAATCTTCAGGCACAAAGCGTAGGTGTTCCTGCTCGAAGTCTTGTTTAGCTTGGTTTTGCATGTACGGCGTATATTCCGTAGCACGTGCAGAATACTCTTTACGTAACGGGTGACCTTCCCAATATGTTGGCAACAAAATACGACGGAGCATTGGATGCCCTTCGAAGTTGATACCAAACATATCGTAAGCTTCACGTTCGTACCAGTTGGCATTTGGCCAAATGTTGGTTGCTGTAGGAATATTGAGATCACTCTCATTCAAGGCAACTTTAATACGAATGTCCGTGTTACGCTCAAGCGATAACAAGTGATAGAACACTGTAAAGTCAGACGCAGGTAGACCATCGCGGTGAGTACGTAAACGCTCATCTACCGCAGACAAGTCGAACAACATCACGTATGGACGTGACACTGTACGCAAGAACATTAATACTTCTTGTACACGTGCGCGCTCAACCCAGACTGTTGGAAAATCTTCAAAAGTCGTTTGCACGTAGAAGTTCTCACCAAATTTGGTTTTGAGCTCTTCTACAATTGCAAATGCTGGGCGTGAATCAACTGCTGTTGATTCTGGCATAGCAATGTCAGTTTCAGCCATTGGCTTGGCTTCCTATTTAATACAAATTCAGTCAACCTAAACGACAACTACACCCCTCGGGTGCATCAATATTTGTACGTTTAAATTATTTAATTTCATCCATAGAGCGTAAGTTTTTCACCGCAATACGCTGTGCATTCTTACGGTCACGTTCTGGCATCATCTTTGGCTTATACACTGGCTTAAGATCATCACCAATTACCGCAGACAACGGACGACGCTCTAATTGAATTTGGTCTTGTAATAACATTAATGCTTGAATTAATGCTTCAGGACGTGGTGGGCAACCTGGAATGTACACATCCACAGGAATGATTTTATCCACACCTTGTACAACTGAATAAATGTCGTACATACCACCTGAGTTTGCGCATGCGCCCATTGAGATAACCCATTTAGGCTCAAGCATTTGCTCATACAAACGCTGAATTACAGGTGCCATTTTTACGAAACACGTACCTGCAACAATCATCAAGTCTGCCTGACGCGGTGAAGCACGAATAACCTCAGCACCAAAACGTGACAAGTCATGCACGCCTGTTAAGGTCGTTGCATACTCTACGTAGCAGCACGATGTACCAAAGTTGAACGGCCAAACTGAGTTCTTACGTCCCCAGTTTACTGCTGTATGTGCCAAGTCCTCTAAACGAGTCATAAACACATTTTTATTCACTTCTTCTTCAAGCGGATCAGTTACGATTTGGCGCTCTTGAAGTGGATATTGATCAGCATCGGGATTCGCACGGGTTAAGGTATATTTCATCCCGAGTTACTCCTTGTCAGATGAGGTAGTCGCAGATTTTTTTACACGACCAGAGGATTGAGCTGGAATTTGACCGGTAGGGTCCGTTACCAATTCTTCAATTGAGTTAAAGCGTGTGATTTCTGCAAGATCCATATTTGGCGAACCAATTTTAGGTTTAATCCCTGCCGCTTTACGCTTATCAGATGGTGCCCAGTTCAGTGCGCCAGTTGATAATTCATAAATTAAGCCAACGAGTAAAACTAAAATAAATACAGCAGCAGTTGCAAAACCCACCCAACCTACTTCACGAACAGACGCTGCCCATGCATATAGATAAAGTGCTTCTAAGTCGAAAACAACGAAGAAAATTGCAACCAAATAGAACTTGGCAGATAAGCGGATACGTGCTCCACCAGCACCAACAACACCCGACTCAAACTGCTCTTGCTTCGCACGTCCCCATGATTTACCCCCAAGGAGTAAAGGAACGGTTAGCATAAAGACGCATAAAAATGTAACGCCGATCACGAAGGCAATAATTGCCCATTCGTATGGAGTAATGGCACTCATGCGGGGATAACTCCTGGCAGGCCTATTTATTAACAAAGAATGTATGTATTGGCCTTCAAATACACCAAACACAAAATTAATCACGCCAATTGTACCTGATTTATGATTTCACTTGCTAGTTCATAAGTCTTAGTCTTTCGGATGATTTTTTATTCAAATACTTGATATTTTAGAATTCCACTACTCTGTAGGGCTATTAATCGCTTTAATGAATAGATAAACCATTTATGATTATTTTTTCCAAAACACCAACTGCGCTGTTCGTTACAAAGTTTTTTAATTTCTAAACAAATCATGGCAAATTTAGGTTTCAACTTAGTGCACAGCATCAAATTCTTTGTGTAGTTTTTGCAACTTCAGCCCAGAGTTTCTTTAATTTTTAGCCTAGAATGTGTTATTCCTATGAAGCATTAAAAATTTGAATAATAAGGAGTAAACACATGAGCTTAGACTATACCCACAAACCGAATTACTTTATGTTTGCGCAATTATTTATTCGTCATTTACAAAATTATTTTGAAAAGCATCCCGATGCACAAAATGCAATTTTTGACCTACGCGATGTTTATGAGTTATTTCGTCAAGACAAGGCTTCTGCCACCATTAATTTAGACGGCATTATGAATATTGCAGATGAATACCGAATAGAAACTTTACAGGGTGATCAAAAATTGATTAGTCGCTATGCGATTGATCCACAAAACAACTCTCTTTTGGTCGATTTTAACCGAGAGGCTTTAGATAGCTTAAAGCAAGGCAAAACAATTCTTGCTCCGGATGCAACACTTCAGGAATAAAAAGCAAAAAAAGGAGTGAAATTTTAAACCGGTAAATATTTTAAAATAGACTTACTCCAAAGCAACAACATAAAAAAGCGAGCAAATGCTCGCTTTTATTTTTTTGGCACACCGCCAATTTACTTCAATTAAAAATCACTATATTTAAAGGTATCAGTAAACCTAAAGCATCAATTAGCTTTTACGTGACAGTAAAAATTCTGAAATTTTCTGTAGCTCTGTTGCTGCAGCAGTATCAAAAAAAGCCAACGCAGCAAAAGCCTGATCATGTAACTGTTGAGCGTAAGTTTGTGCCTGCTCTAGCCCCATCAATGCAGGATAAGTGGATTTTTCCACCTGCTCATCTTTGCCTGCGGTTTTACCGAGCACTTCAGTCTCTGAAATAATATCCAAAATATCATCTTGTACCTGAAAGGCTAGACCAATCGCTTGTGCATATTCACGCAGTTGTGGAATGGCTTTATCTCGTCCATCAAACACGGTCACAGCAGCCATCATCACTGCAGCAGAAATCAAGGCACCTGTTTTATTACGATGGATACTTTCCAAAGTCGCCTGATCGACTTGTTTGCCTTCAGATTGTAAATCCATAACCTGACCACACACCATTTTTGATGATGCTGTAGCTAAAATTTGCATCTGCTTGAGTACAATCCCTTGATCTACCGCAGCAGACTGATCAAACAAACGACTGCCTAAAATTTCAAATGCCATCGATTGTAAAATATCACCTGCCAACAACGCTGTATCTTCACCATAAGCTGCATGACAGGTTGGCTGCCCACGACGCAACAAGTCATTATCCATACACGGCAAATCGTCATGCGCCAGTGAATAACAATGAATCAGCTCAATTGCAACTGCAGCACGGCGTACTGCTGCATAATTCTGATTAGGTCTTAACGCAGCTGTGGCATAACACAAAGCAGGACGCACACGCTTACCACCCAACATGACGGCATGATGCACAGCAGACTTTAACGGTTCTGGCAATGCAAAGGCCTCTAAAGCGGTAAGCAAGTCTTGCTGAATACGTTGTTGGGCTGCGGTTAATGCATGCGCCTGTAAATCGTGAAGTGATGACACATTCGCCTCGAATTGTTGGTTCATGTCTGATAAGCAGTAAGCTGCTTTGTCTGTTGCAGCATTGTACCCATAATTCAATTTTTTTTAAGCCTTAACTGCACCGATATAGTATTTCAGCTACAAAAAAGCCCCTATCGAAATAGAGGCTGAATTTTGTTTAAATTTAAAATGTCAGGTTCGTGACCAATTTATTCAAGCGTTTCAGCAGGCACACGCACCCAGCCTTCCATCAAGACACGTGCACTACGGCTCATTACCGCTTTTTTTACTTGCCACTGTCCATTTTCCTGCACGGCTTGCGCACCAACGCGAAGCGTACCCGATGGATGTCCAAAACGTACCGCTTCACGCTCACCACCACCTGCAGCTAAGTTCACCAAAGTTCCTGGAATAGCTGCAGCAGTACCAATTGCAACAGCTGCTGTGCCCATCATGGCATGGTGTAATTTACCCATCGATAATGCACGTACCAATAAATCGGTATCTTCTACCTGAATTTGCTTTCCACTTGAAGAGACATAACTTTTTGGCGCAGAAACGAACGCAATTTTTGGGGTATGCTGACGCTTTTCAGCTTCGGCAATCTCCTGAATTAGTCCCATTTGTTTAGCGCCATAAGCACGAATGGTTTCAAAACGTGCCAATGCCTGTGCATCACCATTGATCGCATCTTGCAGTTCTGTGCCGGTATAACCAATATCTTCTGCATTCAGAAAAATTGTTGGAATACCCGCATTAATAAATGTAGCCTGAAATGTTCCAATATTTGGCACATCTAAAATATCCACGACATTGCCCGTCGGGAACATTGCCCCACCCTCGTCACCATCATCGGCAGGGTCTAAAAATTCAATTTGTACTTCTGCTGCTGGGAATGTCACGCCATCCAACTCAAAATCACCTGTTTCCTGCACCTGACCATTGGTCATCGGTACATGTGCAATAATGGTTTTTTCAATATTTTTTTGCCAAATGCGTACTGTGCACACACCATTTTCTGGAATTTTGCTGGCATCAACCAAACCATTACTAATGGCAAATGCACCTACCGCAGCCGTGAGGTTGCCACAGTTACCACTCCAATCTACAAAAGGCTGATCAATTGAAACCTGTCCAAACAGATAATCGACATCATGATCGGGCTGCGTACTTTTAGCCAGAATTACCGTTTTGCTAGTGCTTGAAGTTGCACCGCCCATTCCATCAATTTGCTTGACATAAGGGTCTGGACTGCCAATGACGCGCAATAAAATTTGATCTCTAATTTTGCCTGGCTGCTGTGCTGCTACAGGTAAATCATCAAGTTTAAAAAATACGCCTTTACTGGTACCGCCGCGCATATAAGTCGCTGGAATTTTAACTTGTGGTGCAAAACGCATGAATTTTATTCCCTTGTTTTTGATTGTTATGGTCAATATAAAAAGACCCTTTTGCATGATAACGGTTTTTATTCAAAAGGTATCGTGGTCTTGACTTAAGTATAAAAAAACAACATTTGGTAAAATTTACCCTAGCCAGTCACCTTGATTTATAAGACAAAAATAAAATTAATAGGACTTACGCACTATTATTTAAAATAAAAACCAGATAAACTTATTTTTATAATTTGCATAAATTTAATTCATAAATGTATAGCTACTAGGCTAATGAAATTTGATCTATTACAATCTTGTCACTTTTTCATTGTCGGGCTGAATACTTTGAACAACGAGTCTTCACAACTTCAGCGTGGCTTAAAGAACCGCCATATTCAATTGATTGCCATGGGTGGCGCAATTGGTACTGGTTTATTCTTAGGTTCCGCGCAGGTCATCCAATCTGCTGGCCCATCTATTATTTTGGGTTATGCCATTGGTGGGCTTATTGCATTTTTAATTATGCGCCAATTGGGGGAAATGATTGTTCATGAGCCCGTTGCAGGATCATTCAGTCACTTTGCCTATAAATATGCAGGTAAGTTCCCTGGCTTTTTAGCTGGCTGGAATTACTGGATTCTGTATATTTTGGTGGCCATGGCAGAACTCACCGCAGTCGCGAAATATATTAACTACTGGTGGCCGCATATTCCTGCATGGACATCAGCACTGTTCTTTTTCATTTTAATTACCATTATTAACTTAGGCAATGTGAAGTTCTACGGTGAGTCGGAATTCTGGTTGGCGATTATTAAAGTCGCTGCCGTAGTCTCGATGATTGTATTTGGTTTATACCTATTACTTTCTGCAGATGCGACTTCTACTGCTTCTTTCAGTAACCTTTGGGCACATGGTGGTTTCTTCCCGCATGGCTTTGAAGGGCTATTCTTTATGTTGGCCTTCCTGATGTTTGCCTTTGGCGGCATTGAATTGATTGGTATGGCAGCAGCCGAAGCGCAAGACCCAGAAAAAACAATTCCTAAAGCCATTAACCAAGTGGTGTTCCGTATCCTGATTTTCTATGTCGGTTCGCTCACTATTCTGTTGTCTTTAGTGCCTTGGAATCAGCTCGATTTAGGTGGTTTAGATAAAAGCCCATTCGTGATGATTTTTAGTCAGATGGGGATTGAATGGGCTGCGCACTTACTGAATTTTGTGATTCTGACTGCTGCACTTTCAGTCTATAACAGTGGGATGTATGCCAACAGCCGTATGTTGTTCGGCTTAGCCAAACAAGGCAATGCACCAAAAATTTTCCTAAAAGTGAATAAACAAGGTGTGCCAATCCCAGCCGTCCTATTCTCTGCAGTGTTGATTTTTGGCTGTGTATTATTGAACTACTTTGTACCAGAAGAAGCCCTAAGCCACCTCATGTACATTGTGGTTGGTGCTTTGGTTCTAAACTGGGCAATGATCAGTTTAACCCACTTAAAATTCAGCAGTACTTTGAAAAAATTGGCTGTTCCAACCAAGTTCCCTGCACTTTGGTCGCCATTCAGTAACTATCTGGTGTTGGCCTTCATTGCTGTGGTGCTATACATTATGTGGACTCAAGGCTTCAAAGAATCAGTCATTATGATTCCAGTCTGGATTGTTTTAATGTTCATTCTGTTTAAGGTGCTTAATTCCAAAAAACCTTAATTTGGATTGCATTTATATCGCCCCATTTAAAAAGTTACTGCTTCGGCAGTAACTTTTTTTTATAGCTCGATTTTGTCTTTTCGCTTGTAAGTTCAACTCTCGGTAGAGTGTGGTTATAAAACCTTCAAATTTTTAATCCTGCTGTAGGATTCTCTTTCAGAATATAAACCAATAAAACACTGCTGTTTTTATTGATATTTCAACCAATTTATACTCTCCCCAAGGTCATTTACATTCTAAATGATAAAAAGACTCTACTTGAGAAGAATTCTTAGTTATTATTTGAGCACAAAATTTGTCGTGTGAAATATCCATGAATG
>LSQX01255668.1_pt1 | contig 21057 bp, 20 predicted proteins | sample 654561 | NCBI WGS metagenome assembly LSQX01 (sample SAMN04489861, study PRJNA283612) | anaerobic digester metagenome | isolation source: 4 biogas reactors fed with cattle manure at either 37C or 55C with and... | place: Denmark: Kongens Lyngby | collected 2014 | reverse complement strand
TCAGAAACCTCTGATTCGTTCAATAAAATGTATGTATTGAGTTGTTTCACAAAATCATCACGGTTAAATTCATTGCGGTTAAATTCATTAAAAAAGTAATACCATGCCGTTGCATCGTCTTTGTTTGTTGCGAGATTATAATGAAGAAACCATAGCGTCCCTATCTCTTCAATATACCTGTCGTTCTCATAGACTATTTCACCGAAAGGAGTAAGGGTTTGGTACCTTTTCCCTTGTGGTGGCTCAGCCGTTAGACCAACCGCTTGTAACCAATATCTCAGAGATTTAACCATATTTGCACCTATGCCTAAAATGTCCATAGGATTTCCATTATCGCCCATGAAAACTGTTCTGTCATGAACAACATTTTTTATTCCTTTGTATAACCAACCTTTTCGTATAAAGAAGGTGTCATGTGCTCTAAATCTCATAGCTACTCCTTTGTCTTGAGGTATTTGTCCATCAAGCATCCACCATCAAGGTATTTTGCGGTCACGCACATCTTGCAATGTTTACATTTACTCTCGCTAATGCGGTATTCGTCACCGATTATAGAAATTGCACCGAATCTGCATAATGATTCGCACTTTAAGCATTTACGGCAAGCATTAAATTTTCTAACCTGATAGCCGACCATTCGCTGTAGATCCTCATGCTTTGCAACATTCATAGTCTTAATTTTTACAGCGTAATCATATCCGTCCTGTGAAAATGGCTGGACTGATAATATCGGAACATTTGTTGCTACATCAAGAATTATGGTTTCATTGATGAGCTTCCGTCCAAGTTCTTTTGCAATCTTGCCAAAGGGTGTCAGTAAGTTGAAGAATCCATCATCAACCGGTCGATTAAGCTTATATACCTTTGCATTATCTTCCGTTGTGCAGTTGGTAAACCTAATTTTGACATCCTCCGCTGCAGTAATACCGTTACCTCCCTGGCGAGCTTTCCACTTGCCACTGTCTACATAGACATCGGCATCGGGTTTGCCGATTTTTACAGCAAAATCTATTAAAAATTCACGCCATTTCTTAGACTGCTCTGGCATGTATATCCGAGACAGAAGCTGTGCTCTTTCATTATTATTGGGACAGCACCAGCAACCTACTCGATCATAGCCAAGTCTATACGCATCATTAAAATCAATACCTTCACCTAATATATAGAGCCAGACATCGATGTCTTTCCAAAGAAAAATCGGGGATGCAACCTTTTGCTTTTGTATCTTTACCGATTCGGCACTATTCTCAACTCGGTTATATTTACTGCGACTTACAGATTCATTTTTACGAATGCCGTAAAAAGTAAGGATTTCCTTGTCACGATACAAGCTGTTCAAGACACGAGTAATTGGACCGGTTTTGAACATGGAACAACACCAGCGGAGCATTCGAGCCGGGGGGCCAATGTCCTCACAAACTTCATAGAAGTCTTGTTCTTTGTTTTTTGCTGTTTTAAATATCGCTCTAGGGTTATTTTCCCTAAACCGTTTAGCATATTCAATTGTCAGGGGAAATTCAAGAGTAGTATCTCCAAATATATGTACCAAGCTTGGATTACTCAAGGCTCGCACAGTTAAATCAGCAGTAACAGTTGAATCCTTACCGCCTGAAAACGAAATTACTATATTCTCGTTAGGATATGGTTTTGCTGTGTTCCTTACAAACTCGGTTGCTTCGTCGAAAATGTAGTGGAGCCTTTCTGAATTAGCCTTAACGAAAATTTCTATTGTTTTATTAAAATAGTCATAGTTGTTTTCATCTTTATGTTTATCAAGCTGCTCAACGATTTCCTCCCCCGAGTACTTCTTATACACGCTGATTGGAATCATCTTGGATTTACCGTCTATATAATAACGGTTGTCTGCCGCCCAAACAGATTTATCAATATATTCAAACGGCTTTGCAGTTAATATTTCGATCAACAGCCGTTCCTCAGAGAATACCGGTCTTAAGTCAGAACATAAATATGCGGTTTCATTCCCGCATAATGGGCAGATATTCTTATCAATCCTATTTGCTGGTTTTATAATTGGTGTTTTACAGTCATCACACCAAAAAATCATAATAGGAGTATCCTGTTCTGTGGTGGTTCCGCAAAGCTCACAAATATCACTATTTGTTTCCCTGCTACAACTCTTACACCACATGACAAAACACCCCCTCACACTCTATTTTATCAGGTTTACTGTACCATAAGACGGACAGCAAATAGAATGAATTTAATCCTTAGTCTTTTTTGTATTCTAAAATATCTCCGACGCCGCATTTGAATAAATCGCAAAGTTTACTTAGGGTTTCATAATCGACCCGCTCCATCTTATCATGATATAAGTTTGAGATGGTCGTTCTTGCAAGCCCTGTTTTCTCATGCACATCTTTTATTTTGTATCTCTTTTCACCCATCAGCACGGATAATCTGCATTGTATCGACATCTCACGCGCTCCTTATACAAAATCATATAAATTATTATAACAGATGTGCGCCAGAAAACAAACAGATATGGACACATTTTTAATCCATATCTGTATAAAGTCTTATCCGTCAATAATTGCGCTCAATATAAACTGGTTATTTCATTACCAGCTCCGGCTGGTAATAATTGCATCCGATAAGCAACATCGCTACCTTGGTCGATGATTCCCAAGGGCGTTAAGAAGAACCGTAATGCTCTCCAGAGGATTCGAGATTATGCGTTGCAATCCCAAGGTATACATACTCCTATTTTAGAACTTCCTCTATGCATTTCATAATATCGGTGAACAAAATGTCTTTTGCATAGGGGTATTTATTTTTATAGCTGTCCCAGATTTTCTGTACATCTTGGCTTTCAATAACGTCGGTCAGATACTTCTGATAATTTTCAATGTATACAGTGCTGTTGCGTTCCTCTGACTTCTTGATGATTGCCTGTCTGAGTTCATCCTTATTGATGTCAGCCGGCCTTGTCGTAAGCAGAATATAAATATCGTAGAAATCTCTGGCTCTTGTATTTGAGACATTTCTCGCCAACACCGTTTCTATTTTCTCTGCCAGAATGGTATTCACATTATAAGCTTTAACTTCGATATACCTGTCCTCAAACATGAGTTTAAAGGAATAGCAGACCTCCCTGGGGATAATCACATCGCCGGTCGTGATGTCAATCTGCATATCTACACGCATCGTGAAGAATTGAGCTTGCATGCTTATCCTGAAATCATCATAGTCGCTTACATCGTGGATATTCTTAATGCGTTTTATCGTAAAAGTCACATTGTCTTCGACATCAATCCCTATAATCTCATTCAATATTTTCTCAATTGCATCACGGTCAATCGGTATGCCTTTAATCGTAGTGTCCATGTCCAATGTGCTTCGCATATCGATACCGACCATGGCAGCGATCAGGAAGCCGCCCTTTAATATGAAATTGTCCTTATATCGGGACACAGAGACTCTTTCCAGAAATCGTTCCATCATGTAGTTCTGAAGAACAGTATTGGCCACAAGGTTGTTCTTTTTGGCCATATTACTGATCCAGTCCTTCAGCTGCTTCGGGCTATTAATTGTCATGCAAGTACCTCCATGTATTGTCTGACTTGTTCTCTGATATTGAAAATTTCCGCGTATTTTAGCAACTTCGCAAAATCCGCGCCAGGCTCCTTCATATATTTTTTTACGGACATGACCACCATGTCGGCATCCAGCTTATCCTTTTTCCTCAGACAGTCGCAGACGGTTCGTTCCTTGTCATATAGCGTGATTGTATTGCCAAATGATGTTTTCCCTTGCGTGATCCCAAGCTCATACTGATCTTTCTTGCAGTAGAAAAACTTATATTTATCCGGCTCCTTCAGAAGCCTTGTATTATACCCTGCGGGAACTGTCATCATAAGCTGGAAAGGGGTTCTGTCACTTAGCTCATGGAAATACAAAGCCGTCTCATGTGAAAACACACCCTTGCGGCATCTGTACTGCGCCAGAATATACTCATCGTGCATAAAATCAGCATCAAGGTATAGCCCATGACCGATGCGCTCAATAACTCCTTTTTCAGCCATGCGCTGTAGGACTTTATTGTCGATGCCTAAGCCCGCAGCTTGCTTCGACTCCAAAAGTCCATTATTTTTTTGAAAGATTTCATGAATAACCTGTTCATTACTCATTTCAAAACCACCTCACTGTCCTTATTGCTCGTAAATATTATATATTATACGAACAAAAAAGACAAGAGTGTTATGGAAAATTTTACTGTTTCTGTTATGACCACTTGTTATCACGCAGACTTTTCTTAGTTGACAAGGCAATTTCATATATAATCCGCTTTTCACAGTTCGTACAATCGTCTAATAACTGCGCCAAATCCGTCCGATACTCGGCTGGGTCACTGATCTGATTGCCATTCAGCATATGGTCTACGGTAACATCGAGAACATTCGCAATTCGCACCAAGGTTTCCAGGCTTGCCTTTTTTCTTGCCGTTTCAATGTGGCTTATGTAGGTCACGGACATATCGATCCGTTCTGCCAGGACCGCTTGAGACATTTGTTTTTGCAGGCGGGCTTCTTTAACCCTCAAACCAATGATTTTGAAGTTTACGGCCATATATTTATCCTCCCATTATGTGAAATATTTCCTTAATTCTACACAATGGGCGTCAACTTTCGGCTTTGCCCTGCCCGAAAAAATTCACTTGAAAATGAACTGTAGGTCTACAAGTTGACCTATGGTTCATTTTCTTTTTCCTCTCCGCTTAATATAATTGTGAAAATAACCATGTTTTACGGAGTGGATTTCAATGAACGAAAGCAAAACCCAATTGAAGGATACAGATAGTCAAAAAGCGCGTATCCGCGAAAGATATAAAGGCGTAGCCCTGGAGGAACTTGATTTTATCCCGGCAGCGCCGCAGGAAAACTTCTACGAGGATACTAAAGAAAAGCGCGTTGCGGTGTATGCGCGGGTATCTACGGATGACCCGCGTCAAACATCTTCATATGAGCTTCAAAAAAATCACTATATGGATTTTGTCAAACATCATCCAAATTGGAATCTCGTAGATATCTATGCCGACGAGGGAATCTCCGGTACGTCACTTCAACATCGCGACGCATTTATTCGGATGATTAATGATTGCCATGCCGGAAAAATTGATATGATCGTGACAAAGACTGTTGCACGTTTTGCCAGAAACATTCTGGATTGTATTGGTTATGTGCGGCAGTTAGCCGCATTGCAGCCGCCCATCGGCGTATATTTTGAAACGGAGAATATCTATACTCTTAACAGCAACAGCGAAATGCTCCTGTCCTTTATGGCTACTATGGCGCAGGAGGAATCGCATAATAAAAGCGAAATTATGAATTCGTCCATTGAGATGCGCTTTCGCAGAGGCATCTTCCTGACTCCGCCGTTGCTTGGCTACGATCAGGATGAGGACGGCAGCCTTATCATCAATGAAGAGGAGGCCAAGACTGTGCGCTTGGTCTTTTTCATGTATCTTTATGGATATACCTGCGCTCAGATTGCTGAGACTTTATCTAAACTTGGGCGGCGGACAAAAAAGAATAATACATCATGGTCGCCAGGGTCTATTTTAGGAATTCTGCAGAACGAGCGGCATTGCGGTGACGTTCTTGCACGCAAAACATGGACGCCAAACTACCTTAACCATAAATCAAGGAAGAACAAGAAGGATAGAAATCAATATCGGAAGCGGAACCACCATGAAGCTATTATTTCAAGAGACGATTTCATCGCAGTCCAGCGTCTTATCAGCAACGCCAGATACGGCAATAAAGGAATTCTACCAGAGCTGCATGTTATCCCTGACGGTGCCCTGAAAGGTTTTGTTTCTGTAAACCCACGGTGGGCCGCTTTCAGTGACGACGACTATCGGGCAGCATCAAACAGCGTATATGATGATATAAACGAATCGCCGCCGGATGCTCTCAAAGTTGAGGCAAAGTCCGGCGATTTTGACCTGCGTGGTTTTGAGATTGCTCGCTCCCAATTCTTTGATACCGCCCGAAAGCTATGCGTCACATTCTCTGCTGATAATATTCAGTTCAGCACCAAATGTGTTCGTAAATTCGATAAGGTTACCTATGTAGAAATGCTTATACACCCAAGCCAGCATCTATTTGCGGTACGCCCCTGCACCAAAGAAACGAGAAACGCCGTCCAATGGGCTTCTGCTGAGGAAGGAGGGTATTACCCTCGCAATATAAGCTGCGCTGCATACATAAAAACGCTGTATAGAGTTTTCGGTTGGAAGCTGGATTGCAAGTATCGCGTACGTGGGATACACAGGCAAAAAGATAGCGAGGCCATCGTGATCTTTGATATGAAAGAGATGGAGATGTTCATACCTCAGACTGTTCTGGAATCGGGGCAAGAGGTCGCTCTAAAGGACGACCTTCTTTCGGATGATGTCCAGCCGTTTACTGCCGGGCCCAAAAAGGATATTATGGCGTATCCTGCGTCATGGGCAAACAATTTTGGCAGTAACTTTTACCGCCACGCTCAGGCGCGGGAATTGGCGGCTATTGGCCGTGAAGGCATATGGAAGGTCAGCGAGGAAAGCCAGCCGTTTAACGATTCTCCAAGGCTGAACGTCACTCCTGCCGAGGTCGCCAGCAGCCAAATAAAGCAAATTATCTACGATATGAAACAGGAGGCTCCGGAAGATGGAGAATGAACATATTATATCAGCTGCCGGCAGCGATCCGGTATCAGAAGCATTAAACGAAAAGGCGTCGGCCGCTGCTGAAGAAATTGTACAAGACGATGACTTTAGCTACAACGGTTATCAAGTGGTACGTCGTGAATTTTTTGCTCACGTCTACGAACCTTCTATTACCTTCAATAATTGCAAGGTTTCGTTAAATACCGCATGTCTGAACCGGCTGCCGGATGTGGATTATGTGCAGATCCTTGTAAATCCGGAAGACAAGAAGCTCGCCGTCCGCCCCAGCAGTGAGGACGAGAAGGATTCATTCCTTTGGTGTACCGCTAAGAGTGTTAAACGTAAACCCAAGCAGATAACCTGCCGCATGTTCTTTGCCAAAGTCGTTCAGTTAATGGAGTGGAATCCGGATTATCGGTATAAGATGCTTGGAAAGCTGATTCAGAGCGGTGATGAGTACCTGTTTATCTTTGACCTTACCGCTTCGGAAATCTACCAGCGCACTATACAGGATGGAGAGAAACCTAAAACGTCCCGTACTCCTGTCTTTCCGGCGGAGTGGCAAAATCAATTTGGCCTGCCAGTCGAAGAGCATCGCAAACTGCTTCAGGTGAACATCTTCGACGGCTATACCGTTTTCGGCATCAAAGATAAAATTGCCGAGACTCCGGCGGATATAGCCAAAGAACAATCTACCATGGAGGAGACGAATCATGATTGAGAATAACTTGGCGAGACCTGCTATATCTGTTGATCTCAAAAAATATCGTATCAGGATACATAAAAACACGCTCCACTTTATGGGCGATCCTGATTACGTTCTGTTGCTGGTGAATCCCGAAGAACGCACGCTGGCGATTCTTCAAAGCAATCGTTCTGAGCCGAGGGCTCACCATATAAAGGCGGCTTCTATTTCAAACAAGCCATTTGAGCTGTACAGCCGTTCCCTTGTGAAAAGCCTGCGAGACGTATGCAGCACCTGGCAGGACAACCAGTCATATCGCATGTACGGCGAAATAATATCAAATGAAGGAGTAGCCCAGTTTCGCATGGACGAATCCGTTCTGGTGAACTGGGCTAAGTCATAGCCCATGGCAGAACAGAGCATATATAAACTGAAAATTAACGAGGGCTTTAAACGGCTGATTCCTCCATTGTCCTCCGCAGAGCTGGAGCAATTGGAGGAGAACCTTATCCACGACGGCTGCCGAGAGCCGCTGTGCGTATGGAATAATACGATCATTGATGGTCATAACCGTTATGAAATCTGTACGCGGCTGCAAATTCCATTCACAATTCAGCGGATATTCTTCAAAAGCTATGAGGAAGCGACCGCATGGATTTGTGCCAATCAACTTGGTCGCCGCAACATCTCGGATGAAACCCGCAAATATCTGATTGGAAAAAGGTTTGAAATGGAGAAGTTGCTTGGAGCCCATAATGCGGCTGGAACCAACCAGCACAAGTCAAAAGAGGATAGACCCAAAATGTGGGTCGAACCTCCCTTTGATAAAAGCGTTACCCGAACAAGCGAGCGGCTCGGCGAGGAGTATCGTATATCTCATGCTACCGTCGATAAATACGGCATATACGCCAATGCTCTGGACAGGTTATCTAAAGTTGTTCCGGAGTTTGTGCCGAAGATATTGTCCGGTCAGATAAAAATGTCCCATGAGAATGTCGTTGAGCTGTCCCGCTTATCCGGTCAGGATATTAAGCGATTAAGCCAGCACATATCCGACGATACAGCAGAATTCGTCGGTTATTCAGGTGCTCGAAAAGTTCTTCCGAAAAAGCCGAACCCAGAGCAACAGATACCACAAATACCTGTTGCGACAGTAAAAGATATGCCCGCCTATGACCCAGATGCGGAAATATCCAGCCTTACGTTAACCATTCCATCTTGGGTCAGTTCAATTGACCGCACACGATCCATTGCTAATCTTAGCGGCGTGTCCGTCAATGCCCGAAGCAGACTTGAAAATGAGCTTTTAGGCTTGAAGGATACCATTAACATTATGCTTGCGGCATTAAGGAGGTAATCTGATGGAAGACTACAGCGCTTTTGTTCCAAAAGTGCACTTTGAACAGATTCCGATTAAAAACTTGGTATCCAATCAGGAATACCAGCGGAATCTATCTGCATCGCATGTCCGGCGCACAGTTGAAAATTTTGACTTATACCAAATCAATCCGGTAAAGGTCAGCCGTCGCAACGGCGTCAATTATGTTTTCAACGGTCAGCATACGATTGAAATCGTTGCAACCGTTTCCGAATCGCGCGAGACTCCGGTTTGGTGTATGATTTATGACGATTTGGATTACATGCAGGAAGCTGACATTTTTGCTAACCAGTTGAAATATGTCAAGCCCCTGCTGCCATATGAGATTTTCATGGCAAATGTGGAAGCTGGCAACGACGTACAACTTATTATAAAATCCCTTGTTGAGTCATACGGTCTGTTTATCTCTGGAACGAAAGTTCCTGGCGGAATCTGCGCTATTGCATGTCTTGAATATATTCATGAGAAGTACGGATTCCATGTACTGGATCGTACTCTGCGTCTTTGCGTAGGAACATGGGAAGGGGATTATAATTCTTTGTCCGCCAATATGCTTAAGGGCATTGCCCAACTAATAGTCGCTTTTGGAGACGTTCTGAAGGACGATATTTTCAAGGAAAAGGTCGGTAAGTTCTCTTCCAGAGAAATCGGGCGAACGGCAAAGGAGCGAAAGGCTGGCTCTCTTGGCTATTCTGAGTCCATGCTTATCGCATATAATAAAAAAATGAAGGCGCCACTTAAATGGTCGAGGCTCTATAAAACAAAATCCGACGTTCAAGATGATGATTATGATATCGGGTATGATGAAAACGAAACTGATTCTGAGGAAGAGTAAGAGGATATGAATCTTGTCAGCTATTGCTTAGAGGCAGGAACGGCATCTCCACTGTTCCTGCCTCTGCCTATTTAACTGGCTATTTCATTACCAGCTCTGGCTGATCATAATTGCAGCCACTCAGCAGCATCGCAACCTTTCGGGGCAGCCTTTCAAAATCCACATGATGATCATCTTCGATATAAACGGTATACCAGTAATCGTAAGGAAAATAATTATCCGACAGATATTTGGATTTCACAGGACTCATTTTCTCGCCGTCTTGGTCGATGGCGCCCAGAGGCGTCAAAAAGAATGTGCCGAAATGTTCTCCGGAAGATTCAAGGTCAAGCGCCACAATCCCAAGGCATATATGCCCTGTATTACGCCCCTGAATAACCGCAGGAACCTCAATAGATCCATAACAGTGATTGTCGAAGTAGTCCGTGTCGTAAATCTCCACAAAAGCATCGTGCATCCGCTTGAGGATTTCCTTGGCATAGCCGTCCACCGCCGAATTGCAGGATTTATCCAGCTTAACGGAATCAACCTCTGGAAGAATAGAATTCAGGCACTCTATATAGGCTGCCTGTAAGTCCTTTTTGTTCATATCCTATTCACCCCTCATTCCATTTTCATGCCGAATTGTTCGGCTTCGTTTTTTGATTGCTCCTGCTGATCTGCCTCAGCGAAATTAACGTACTCTCCGATGATGTTCAGGGCTTCGCTGTAGCTGCTGGAAGCGGTAATCCTCCGGCACATCTCTCCGACCTGTTCCCGCATACCGGCCGCTTTCAGAGTGCGGGACGCTATCCCCATCAAATTGAAGATGTTGCTGTCAGTGCCGATGAGCGGTGCATCCAGTTTCTGAGTCTGCGTTGGCTCCGGTTGTGAGACGACTGCAAAACTATCCTCGCCAGGAACAAGGGCAAGGCTTCTGCCGTTATCCCAAGTCATTTGTAGCTGTCCTGCATCATCCACAAAGTCCACCGTTCCCTTCAAGCCTGACGGCATATCTGATTCGCCCGCCATTCTCGTCAATCGGATACGGGTTCCCTTGGGATACGTTTCCTTGATAAACTCCACCTTTTTATGATCGATGATCATGTGCAATACCTCCTGGTTTTTAAGATAATAAAGGCAGAAGCAGCTTCTTCAGCCATTCCTGCCTATGTTGTTAATCAAAGTATGAAACCCGCTGGCTCATCACGATACCGGATTTGAATTGCAGCTCTATTTGGTCATCCTTGACGGCTCTGATGCTCTGCAGGAGCCTTTTGACAAGGTCGTTGTCAAAGTCCCTGACCTCGCAGGTGGTTTTCTTCAGGCAGGCGTCCATATCGTCAAGCCGCTGCTGAAAATTCTCCGCCATTTTCTGCTCCCGCACCATCTCCAGCTTTTTCTGCTTCAGTGCGTTTATCTGCTCGGAGATTCCCTTATACCTCTCGTCAAAATCCTCTGTGACAGCGCCCTGCCGGGCATTTTCCTCTATCAGAGCCAGCATCTTTCCCTGCAGCTTTTCTATCCGGCCGTCGTATTCGGTCGGCATATTCTTGGAGGAGTAGCTGCCGATGACTCTGATGACATTTTCCCGAAACGCGCCGACAAATTCGCCGCGGTTTTCCACGACGCTGTTGATGGCGGTCATTATGGCTTCATACAGCACTATCTCTTTGTAAGTGGGGGAGTGCTTGCAGTTTTTAGTGCCGTTCTTCAGACGGTTCTCACACCGCCACACGGCGCTTTTCTGTCCGTATTTCGACCATACCTGTCGGCGGTAGGGCTGGCCGCATTCCTTGCATACCATAATATCTGATAAAGCAAACTTGGAGCTGTACTTACTTTTTTCTTTTTCCTGCTTCTCCTGCTTTGCCTTGCGGGCTGCCGCCGTTTTGCTCATACTTGCGCGCCTCGCTTTTTCTTCCTGTACTTGATAAAAAAGCTCCTTGGGGATGATGGCTTCATGGTCATCCTCTATGTAATACTGAGGGACGATACCATCGTTTTTCACCCGCTTTTTGGTGAGGAAGTCTATTGTATAGGTTTTCTGCTGGAGAACGTCGCCCATGTATTTTTCATTGCTCAACATTTTGTTGATGGTGCTGTCCCACCACTTGGTTGCGCCAGTGACTGTTGGGATACCCTCCGACTCCAGCATCTTTTTTATCTGTATAACGCTGCTCCCTTCAAGGTAAAGCCGGAAAATCCGTCTGACCAGCTCCGCTTCATCCGGCACGATGACCAGCTCGCCGTTCTTGTCCTTGGTGTAACCTAAAAACTTATTGTGATTGACCGAGACGATGCCGTTTTCAAACCGTCTGACCAGTCCCCATCGGGTGTTCTCACTGAGATTTCGGCTTTCCTCCTGCGCCTGGCTGCTTAAGATGGTTATTAAAAGCTCGCCCGTGCCCTCCAGCGTATTCACGCCCTCTTTCTCAAAAAATACGGCGACGTTTTTTTCCTTGAGTTTACGGATGTTCATGAGGCTGTCCACTGTGTTTCGAGCGAAGCGGCTGACCGACTTGGTGATGACCATGTCTATTTTCCCAGCCATACAGTCCTCAATCATAGAGTTGAAGTCATCCCTCTTTTTAGTGTTAGTGGCACTTTTACCGTCATCTATGTAAACGCTGTCTTTGATACAAGGGAAATCCCCAATAAACAAGGGCTTTCAGCGGTTTTGCTCCGCCGGAAGCCCTCTTTTTTATGTCCGTTTTCAGTTTTTCAGCGACTTTGCCCGTGAGAATTTGAACCCCTGCGGACCCTTGATTTGAACCCCTCCGAGGGAAAATCAAAAGGTATAGGCAAAATCAAAATGTGTGAGGAATAATCAAAAGGTACAAAATGAACTCATAATGCCAATGTAGGATCGGCGGCAAACCATGTTTGAACATCACGATTGTGTTCATTATCTATCGGGTCATCCCATCCTACATCATCAATCCAGGCTATTCCAAAGATATACTTCTCTGTTTTGGTTTCAGGCATGATGACATAAGCCATTCCATTATCCAAATAATCAGCATCGTAGTCATATTCATCGGAAACCCTGACGCCTCCAATGTATCCTGCCTCACATTCGAGACCGATTGACATCTTTACTCTTTGGGGACTATAAAAACTCTGACACTCTAATCGTTCGCCACTTTCAGAGCTTTTTTCATATGAGCAAGTCGGCGAAAAAACGCATGATAAACTATGCTCGTTGCCATCAGGAACATATCTAACCTCAATTTGATATCGATTTCTAACATCTGGCCATAGGACATCATTGTCAGATCCTTTTTGTGCGATGTAATCTATGGGATGCCCATCTACCATGACGATTATTTCACCCAAAGGCGACTTCAATTTTTCCAATTTGTCCTCCATCGAGACCACCCGTATAAATAGCCTTCTGATATGAGTCTCTGTACCGTCTTGTCCTTATCATCAATAGTTCCAGTAATAAATTGAAAATAGCAAAGAAACTTCTCCAAATCCTCTCTGCCGAACGAAAGCAAGAGTCTGTTGGAAGACAAACCGCCATCCCTATCCCAGAATGACACTTGAAAATCCATATCTATATCGACAATTTCGCACCCTGGTTTTACATAAACAACATCAGGGTTATTTCGGATGTCCTCCTTGGGATGCAAGAGGAATGTAAAATCCGGCTCTATGCATTCTATTTTTTCGGGCTTATCCAAATTATCGTGCAGAAGATCATTGATTTTATCACGGACATCCTCGACCTCGGCAGCAAGCATCGCTTCATCGGAAACAATCTGATAATTGAGCCATTCTTGTGATTGAAGAGTCAAATCTATCTCACACCATTCATCGTCCCAATTTTCCCTTGTCGATTTTCGATATTTTGATATTCGAAAATGGAAATCAATTCCTTCAAGGTTAAGTCTAAGCCACATGGTTACATTCCCTTCAAACTGAATCCGTTAATTCATCACATATCCGATCCTGTTAACGCCAATCACTCCACGGCGAAGCACGGTGATGTCTATGGTTTCATACTCTGACTTGCCTATGCTCACAGTCGAGGTCTGTGTTCTCGGAATATCAGCCCTCTCTATCTGTGTCCGAGGGATTGGGATGGTTTCCACTCCGAGTTCGTGAAGAACTTCATCCGGCAATTCATAATTCTGCTCGACAAGGCCAAAACAGGTGAAGCCCGTATCTACGCAGAAGGATATCAGTTTCTTCTTTCCAATATTGTAAATAACGCAGAAGGAAGTTCCGATCAGGCTACCAAGCAGATATCCCACAACCGGCAATTCAAATCCAAGAGCCTGACCAATAATGCCTCCGATGTGTGCGCCGAGCAGATAACCGCCTGAAATAACAACAGTATCCACAAAAGCAGCACCCATCTGCTGTGTACTCATCTTTCCGGCGGCAACAAGAATGCTGTTCTTTACGGTCTGCATGACCAAAGCAACCACCGTACCGAGGACGGTGGGATTGATACCTTTGAACGCCTCGCCAAGGACTCCTTTTTCGCACATTATCAGCAGAGAAGAAGAGATCGAACCGCGAAGAAAACCTTCTGCTCCTGCGGAGATTCCCTTAGTTCCCATCCTTTTAATCTGCTGAATGTTGATTTCACCGTGTTTGATAAGAAAATCTATCGCTTTGTAGATTTCGGGAGCAAGCTGGAATGCAACAGTAATCGCCGCAGTAGTGTACCCTGCCTTCAATGCCTGCTTCAGCATAAGCATTCTCCTTGGTTCTATGGTTTGCTGTCATAACAGTAAATGTCTATAATTAGCCTCTTGAAATAAACTTCTTCCACTTTCTGAGTACATCCTTCAGTGGCTCATCGAGATAGGAATAAGCCTTGTCCTTAATCCAGTCAGGGATGCCGTAAGCTGCCTCCGCTATGCTGCCCGTGATTGCCGCAAGAGTGTCGCTGTCGCCGCCAAGGGAGATAGCGTTCCTTATGGCATCCTCAAAGTCCGTGCTTTCCAAAAATGCAATGATAGCCTGTGGTACGGTCTCTTGGCAGGTCTCGTTAAAACGGTATATGGGACGGATTTCATCAAGCGTCTTTGAAAGGTCGTAACCATACTCATTCTCGATGTGTTCCTTGATGCGCCGCTTGCACTCTGCCGGATCATCGTTGATGGGCTGTTCATAATCGCCGTAATAACCGCCGAAGTAATATCGGCACATGAAGATTGCATCAGCTGTTGCCATTGCGCCTTTGATGCCTTCTGGGTGGTTATGCGTGACCTCGGCAGATGTTTTTGCCCGCTCTCTGCCGTTGGACGGCCACATTCCCGTTCTTGCGCAGAAGCCGCAATCCATCATCCAGGCGCATGGAGAAACACGCATCGCCGAGCCGTTGCCGTAGCTGTTGTACGGCTCACGGTCATCGGAAAATACCCATGTGCCGAATCGACCGCCGTATCCAGCATCCGGGTACATCCGACCGTACTTCTTCATCGTGTCAATGAAGTCATCTCTTTCTCCGCCATTCATAACCGCCTCCGCAACAGCGCAGGTCATGACGGTGTCATCCGTGAAAAAGCAGTCATCCCGGAACAAGGGAAACTCCTTCGTTTTAATATTGTGCCATTCGTAAACCGAGCCAACGATGTCACCTACTACTGCTCCGAGCATTTATAATCTCTCCTTCCTCATTCAGGCCAAAAACGCATTTACAAATTCTTGTTCGTGGGTTTTCATTTTTGCTACAAATCCCTCATAGTCAGCTTCTTTTACAGGAATTTTCAGACCGTGTTTTGTAATGCTGATATCATCACGCGGCATGACATTTGATTCGTAGGTCGAGCCGCGATTCATCCACAGTTTCAGATCATCCGATTCTTCCGCTTCTGGATAAAGGTAGTAGCCCACCTTGGCGTCAAAACGGAACATATACGCCAACACCTGCAGGTAGTCCCGATTTCCGATGTTATCAAGCGGCTTGTACTTGGCATCTGCGATTATTCTCGCTTCATTGTCTCGGCTGATAAAGTCAGGATAGATTAAACCTATGTTACCCGCAAAGAGTCGCTGGGCTCCCTTACCGCCTTTGTTCATCGGGTGGTAAAAGACATCCTCTATTAGGGAATTGACATACTCCTCCCACAGCCATGCGCCGTCAAACAATATGCCGTATATCTGCCTTGACCCGGAGCCAATCTGGTGCTTCTGATGGCGAAGAATCAAAAGGCACAGCCTCTGCAATGCGAGATACTCCCGGAAGTATGCGTGGCGCACGGTATTCTTCTTGTTCTCCTCAATGATTTTCTGCCTGTCATAAGGCTCATATCCGGGTGTGGCATCAATAACGAGTTTTACCTCATCCTTTACTTTAACGAGGAGATTTCCGCCATAAGGTTTCCTTTTGATAAATTCTATGGTATGTCGCACCAGCTCCATGAGACTGTTATCGTAAGAAAACTCCCTCTGTGAGTACGCAACACTCCCGGTGAACGGCGTGTTCTTCTCTATGTGTCTTGCGATGTCGATAGCACCTTTTACATTTCCGTCATTATACTTGTGACGGATGTACTTCTTAAACAGACCTTTCCTCATTGCTGTTTTCAGATAATACGGAAACAGGAACAGCAGGAAGTTAAAAAGTCGATTATCCTGATTGGCATCGGAATCCAAATCCACGATATTTGGAAAATCTATCACTTTATCGAGGAGATATTGAAAAAAGAAATCATCCTCCTCACCGCCAAAGCGGGATTCAATAATAAGTCGCTCATCTCCGCAGCCCAGGAATCCCATCACATTGCCTGACCGATAAGTGTCGTTAACGCTTTGGATTATCATCTGATCCCGCGTTATATCCTCCGCATCTTTCACGATTTCAGGGAACACAAATACACCTTCCCGTTCAAGCTGCTCCAATGTCTTATCGGCAATCTTGCCCGCAAGGGTTCCTATATCAGAAAAAGCGTCTTTTTTATGTTGTGAATTATCCTTGATCTTGAGCAGTTTCATTCACATCACCTTCAACCGGCTTTTTATAACCGTATGCTTTCGCAAAACGATTCATAAGCCCTTCCTCATCGTACATCCCCTGGATGTATTCCTGCAGGAGCGGCTGCAGGTAATCCGTCCAAAGCTGGTCAAAATCGAGAGTCTTCAGCTTCAAGAAGTATGATGCGCCGATTTGGTAATTCTCGTTCAAGTCCTCAACACTTGCATTTTCCTTGTTAAGCGCAGCCATTCTCTTGATAGCCTCGGCCTCCAGGTCTTCATTCTCCAAAGAAGCCAGCATTTCAAGACGCTCATCTGCTCGGAGTTCCACGAAACGGAAACGCCTGCGCATAGCAAAATCAAAGCTGTCCACAGAACGGTCGATGTCGTTCATGGTGCCAATGATATAAACATTCTCCGGGATATAGAATTTCTCATCCGGATCGGAGTGCAGATTGGAATACTGCGTGGATATTTCACCAGCTCTGCCACGATAGCCAGGGTCTATTGCAAAGAACAGTTCTCCGAATATCTTTGAAATCTCACCACGGTTAATCTCATCAATGATGAAGATATACTTCTTTAATTCTTCCTGCTTTGCCTTCGCTTTAGAAGCAGCGCTTTTCTTTGCCCGAATCGCCTTGTAGATTGCGAAGTCGTAGGAATACGCCTGTGTAGCAAATGACTTTCCGAAAAAGGTCGTGATATCCTTGATCTTGTCGAACTTCTGACCGGACTCCAACATCTTCCTGACCTCGTCAAGATTCAAGGTGAGCTTATTGACGGTGGCGTTTCCGGGTATGGAGATAGTAATGTGTTTGTCATCCACGCTGGTAATGGTGAACTCATTGCCATTGATCGTCTTAAAGGTATCAACACCAAGTTCGATGTTGGAAAAGAACTCTGTCATTGATTCCTGCACAGAGATTTCCTTCTCTATTGTTTCCTTGGACTTTTGGGAATCCTCGTAGTTCTTTCTTGCACGGGCAACGAACTTTTTGAATATGCCGTCCTGCAGTTCAAAGCCCATAGTTCCGTCATCATTTACTTTCGGTCTCAAGCCCTCAACAAAATCAGAGTAATCATAGCTTGGATGGAATTGGACAAACTCCACCTGTTTCTTCTGCTCATCGGTAAGAAGCGTGTAGTCATCAAAGTACCCGTTACTGATAATATCTGTAGCAATTTCCTTTGCAAGGTAAGATTTACCGGTACCTGGCGCGCCTCTGAAAATCAGGTTCTTCGATGCAATCAGCATAGAGGAGAAGGGATTCCTATATCCCTTAAACTGCTGGACAAGTTCCTCCTGTGCGGCTGCCTCAGTCTCCGCAGCCTCTGTTTCCTTCTCATCCTTCTCGCGGTAGGTAAGGATGAATTGATCCCCAGGCTCTCCGAAACGCTTCAAGCATTCCTGGACGAAAATAATCGTGGAGAAGATATTCCAGCAATAGATAACGAACTGCCTGCCATTATCATAGCCATATGTCAGGTACTCTATGGTGCTGCGATGTTTCTTAAACTCATCCACGCTGGAGAAAATTCCGCAAATCATATCGCTGTCAGGATTGTATTTGCAGATTGGAAAGTTCTCCTTGTCCTCAACGGACATACCGGATATCTGCTTTTCAAATACCTGGAAAGCGATACGCGGCATCGTCTGATTGGAGTTTCTTCTTTCGCCTTTGCTATAGGCGCGCTTGACCACATCACCGTTTGCCTTTTTGAAATAGACATCAAGCGGCTTGTAGTTATCGCCGAGACTCAGGTTGTCCATAGTGAACCGCTCGTCAGTAGATTCAACACTCTCGGCAGTAACAGACAGTTCAAATTTCTCCTGCTGCTTTGTTTCAATCGTAAAGTCCTGACCTTCCAGGTAACTCTTTGCCTCCACAGCATTAAAGCCTTCTGTGGAAATATCCGTTCCGTTTGCGATATGGTCAGCCACGGCCACCACATACTTCGGCGGATACCGCTTTCCGTCCTCCGTCACGAGTTCATACTTCGTGCTCTGGTTATGGAAAGGCACGCCGTTCTCATCGATGTACTTTAAGGCATCGATGATGTCCTGATTTTTGATTTTTGGTATAGCCATGCCGCACCTCCGTTAATTCGTTTCCTTTATATAATTTCCATCAATTTCTTGTTTACCTTCAGCCACTCCTGATCATCCTCATAGGTAGGCAGTACGGTTTTCACCCTTGCCCAGAATGCAGGACTGTGGTTCTTATAGGTTATATGGCTCAGTTCATGCACCACAACATAATCAATCACAGAAAGAGGGCACATGATAAGCCGCCATGCAAAATTCAAATTATTCTTCGTGCTGCAAGAACCCCACCGTGCCTTCGCCTCCGACAGCTTTACAGTTCCCGGTATGACGCCCATGACATTTGCATACAGAGAAACCCGCTCTGATATGATCTGTATTGCCTGTTCTTTCAACCATGCAGTCAGCTCATCAACATCGTAATTCTCCGGGACAATCAGTTCGTTCCCGGACACTTCGACCATATCGACTGAATCCTTTATGATGGCGTAATTGCTGCCGAGATACATAATGCTCTCGCCGGTTTCCACAACAACAGGAGGGTGCTTTTCTCCGAATACCGCTACCTGTTGCTGCTTTTCGTTTATCCATCGTCTTTTTTTGCGGACAAACTCATCTATCACCGTGTCCGGCATAAGCGCCGGAGCACGGACGATAAGGTTTGCCTCGTTATCTATAACAAGCGCCACGCTCTTTCTGTTGGAGCGCACCACCTGGTATGCTATTTCCTGCATCAATCATTCCTCCCGAAATGCTGATAGCCGAGTTCCATAAGTTTCTGTGCTACATCCTTGCGGCGCTTCATAATATCCGGCACCTGCTTTTTGATTTCCGGCGAGATAAGCAATTTGATGATGTTTGTACGGAGCTCCTGCTGCAAAGCCACATTATTCCAGAAGTTCACAGCCTCGGTTTCCTGTTTGAAACGGCTCAACACATCGTCCGTCAGATTCTTCAGCACTCCCATCTGCTCATCGGAGAGTTCCTCAAAGGACTTCTTGCCGTAAAACTCTGTCTTCAAAAGGCCAAGGAACGGCATCTCATGCGAAGCATCATATCCGTAGGTGTTTTCTTTTGCACGTCCGGCTTTGATATCGCGGCGCAGCTGTTCGAGAGCCTTACGGAGTTCTGCCCAGTTGTTCTTGAACTCCTCCAGAATCTGTTCCAACCGCTCACTCAAACGGGCGTACAGTTCCGGGTCTTTCGGCATATTAATATTGATAAACTCACGGACAGCATATTTAATTTCTTCGCTAACCGCACGATCACTCTTTTTGCTTTGGCCACCTTTCAGGAAGTCATCAGAAAGCAGAGAGATCGGTGCGATTTCCATGTCCACGCCATTGACTGTGAGGTATTCCTCGATGATAGCGCGGACTTTCTTGCTGGCATCCTTATTGGAGAATCTCGGATTCCTGGTCATCTTCGCCACGGACTCACGAATAAAAGCCAGCGTCTTGTAATCCTCGCTGTACTCCAATGCGGCAGGATTCGGAAGAACACGGTCAAACAGACGTGACATAACAGAGAAACGACCGTTATATTCCTCACGGAGTTCCTCGTCGAGGCAAAGTTCCTCGATGATATCGGAAGTCTGTGAAAGTGCATATCCAACCTTCTCATTAAGGAACTGGATGATTTCGTTGTATGCCGTGTTCAGTGCATCGATATCCTTGGACTTATCGCGCAGAGATGCCATAATCTCATCCCTGTCGGCATCGGCATAATCGTAAGCGTCAAATACTGTGTGTCTAGACACCTCAAGCTAGGAGTGTTATCCTGATCTGGACAAGCGATTTTAGTATAAGCTGCTCCGGCCAGTCTAAAAAATGACTCATTTTTCAGACTTGACTAAAAAATGCACGACTGATATGCCAGGAAGCAGACTGCTACTGCCCGGCTGAATAGTCTTTATCAGATTTGCCTTCACACGACAGGCAGTGATCAGGATGCCCGATCTTTCTTCCGTGGTGTTTTGGGCAAGATAACAGGTTCTTTATCCGAGCAGTATCGAAAGGTTTCCTCCTTGGATGTTTTCTCATAAGTTCGGTAGGTTTCCGACCACGGCATCATATCATCCAGGAAATCGAGGCAGGTTTTCTCCATATGGCTCGGCATCTTTTGGAGAAGATACATCAGATAGTAATAGGGATGAGCCTGATTGGCTTTGGCCGTTTCTACCAGAGTAAATATAATGGCCATCACCTCGGCACCGGTGAGTGAATAACTGAACAGCCAGTTCGATCTGGAAACGGCGAAGGGACGTATCTTTCTCTCACAGTTTCCGTTATCCATTGGAATGGATGCGTCTTTCAGGAACATCCTCAGACGGGTTTCCTGATGCAGGGAATAGCTGACTGCGTCCCGTAACCTGTCACTGTACGAAGGGTCATCCATATCCAGGGAATGCAGATATTCAAAGAATGCATCCACTTTAGGACGCACCTCGGTATTCCGGCGCTCCATGCGTTCTTGTTCAGGCAGTCCTTTTAAAGGTGTCTCTGCATCATAGATCGCATCGATCAGA
>LSQX01287469.1_pt1 | contig 21058 bp, 19 predicted proteins | sample 654561 | NCBI WGS metagenome assembly LSQX01 (sample SAMN04489861, study PRJNA283612) | anaerobic digester metagenome | isolation source: 4 biogas reactors fed with cattle manure at either 37C or 55C with and... | place: Denmark: Kongens Lyngby | collected 2014 | reverse complement strand
TGATAAGCGAGCTGTGCCACAAGAAATGACTTTCCGATCTTTGGAGCTCCCGCCAGAATATATGCTCCGGAGTAGAGCAGACCGGAGATGATAGGCGGTCTGCTCTGATAGACATTGTCATAAAGCTCATTCATGGACACTGTATGGAGGTATGCCGGATCGCTTATTCGCTGCATCCTCCGCAGCATCTCTTCGTAATTTTTCTCTTGGGGATTGTCTTCGGAATTTTCTTCTGCTATACTTTTTATAGAGCTTTTTAAAAGCGGCTGTTCCCCGTCTGTTGGCGCAGGCGGAACTGGGACAGCCGATCTTTCTTTTTTAGTCGCCATGCGTCTACTCCTTCATTCCGTCCATAATGGCGGCGATCATATTGATCGTATCAATCAGCTCATCATCCATCTTTTTTCCCGCCTCAATGCGCTGCAAATCCTCCAGCACGGCGGCGAGCTGGTTACGCAGCGCCTTATATACCCTCGGATTGCCCTGCACAACAACGTCCTTGCAGAGCAGCCGCCGGGTGATGTAGTCTTGCTTCGTGAGCCCGGTCAGCTTAACGGCAATTTCAAGCTGCTCATCCTCCTCCGGCGATACCCGGAACGCTACGGTTTTATTTCTCCAGCGGTTGTGATTGTCTTTGTTTTTTAATGACATGATTAAAAGCCCCTTTCATAATTTTCAAAGTCAAGTCTGTTCGCCATCTCCGTCTGTCTTGACGGGAACAAATGTGCATAATTGTAAGTAATGTCTATACTTTCATGACCGACACGATCAGCGATTGCAATGGCCGAAAAGCCCATGTCGATCAATAGTGAAATCGCACTGTGCCGAATGTCATGAATTCTAATGCGCTTGACGTTGGCCTGCTTCGCGCCCCTGTCCATCTCGTGATGAAGATAATACTTTGTGATCTGGAATATGCGGTCATTTGGCTCCACACCGTACAGTGACTTGATATAATCCTGCATCTCTCCGCATAGGAACTGCGGCATTTTGATCGTGCGGTTGCTTTTCTCTGTCTTCGGACCGGTAATCACATCGCGCCCCTTTAGCCGCTGATACGACTTACTGATCGTGACCGTGCCCTTCTCAAAATCAAAATCGGCGGGTGTCAGTGCAAGCAGTTCTCCTTCACGAATACCGCACCAGTAAAGCATTTCAAAGGCATAGAATGATAGAGGCTTGTCCATCATGGCATCGGCAAACTTTAAATACTCTTCTTTTGTCCAGAACAGCATTTCCTTGTTCTTCGCTTTGCCCATGTTTCCGACTTTGGCAGCCGGGTTTTGCGACAGGCCATAATACTTTACTGCATGATTAAAAATGCAGCTGAGCTGGTTATGCAGCGTTTTCAAATATACCGGAGAGTAAGCCTTCCCATTTTCATCTTTAAAGTTAATCATCTCATTTTGCCAGGCAATGATCTCCTTTGGCTGAATCTCGCACATTTTTCGTTTCCCGAAATAGGGCAGCAGCTTTTTGCGGATAATATGCTCTTTGGTTTCCCATGTATTTTCCTTTATGCGGCTGCGCATATCGGCGGTGTAGGTTTCAACAAAGCTCTCAAATGTCATATCCAAATCGGCTGTGGCCTTTTGAAGCTGTTCACGTTCCCATGCGAGGGCTTCGCGCTTCGTGACAAAGCCACGCTTTTGCGTTTGTTTGCGCTCGCCTTTCCAGTCGGTATAGCGGTAGACAGCGCGCCAAGTATTGGTGTTCGCTTCCTTATATGCCGCCATTCGATCACTTCCTTTCCAGATTTACGGGTTCGCCGTAGTAGACCATTTTTTCAAAATACTTCTTGTTGACCCTACCTGCTATGGTCAGATAGCCCATGTCTTTAAGCTGCTTGTTGAGTTTTTGAACAACTTTGTAGGCGTATGATTTTGATACGCCCAATTCTGCCGCCACCTCATCAACGCGCATGAAATTACTGTCCATTCATTTCCTCCTTCTTTTTTGTATGCCATTCTCCCCTATACAGTTTCCTGACAGGCAACCTTTTGTGGCGCTGTGTCGTTTTAATTCCTTGGCAGGCTCGCTCAATTGAGGTCGTGGCCTGCTTCCCTGGAACGTAGCTGTTCGGATGGTCATTTAGTTTCACTAAGCTTATTTGCTTAATCTCATTATACTAAGCATTATAGTTTAAGTCAAGCGGTTTGCCGGAAAATATTAAACTTATTTGTTTATATTCTTATTGACTGCTCTTAAACATATATGCTATACTGATTGCAAAGAAAACACACAGAATGGAGTTGGCTGATATGGCAATCGGCGAACGGATTAGGTTTATTCGCAATCTGCGAGGTATGACACAAAAATATTTAGGTATGGCGATCGGCTTTCCGGAGCGAACCGCCGACATTCGCATGGCGCAATATGAATCCGGTACTCGAACGCCAAAAGATGATCTGACCAACAATCTGGCCAATGTTTTGGAGGTCTCTCCGCAGGCTCTTGATCTGCCCAACATTGACAGTGAAATCGGTTTGATGCACACCCTATTTGCTCTGGAAGATATCTACGGTCTGAAAATCGGTGAGATCGACGGGGAAGTGTGTCTGCGTCTGGACAAGCACAGGGGCACAACCTATGTGTCTATGTTTGATATGCTTAATGCCTGGCAGCAGGAGGCCATAAAGCTGGATACAGGGGAGATCACCAAAGAGCGTTACGACCAATGGCGATACAGATACCCAGAATTTGATACAACGCAAAGATGGGCAAAGGTTCCTTCTCAGGAACTCAGCGATTCGCTGGTTAAAGAACTGAACAAATAGCAAAAACGGTCTTGCTGATTCAGAGGAATCAACAAGACCGTTTTTATATGCACTATCCCGGAGCCTAGTACCCGCAAGCCACTTGGTCACTTGCAGAAAACAAAACAAATCGGTTTAGTGCACTTGTTATCAAACCGTTATCAAAAGGCAAATAATAATCCCGAAAGCCCAGTGTATCCAAGGCTTTCGGGACTTCGTTACTTATTCCCACTCGATAGTGGCCGGTGGTTTTGAGGTTATATCATAGATGACCCGGTTGACTATGGGCAATTCTTTTGTTATAGCATTGGATATTTTTTCCAAGACTTCAAAGGGTATCTGCACCCATTGCGCAGTCATTCCATCGGCACTGTTTACTGCTCTGACCACTATTGTCTGGCAATAAGTGCGCCTACCATGGAGTTGGCCAACGGAACGGATATCAGGCAAGACAGTGAAAGACTGCCAAATTGCTCTTTCTAAGCCGGCTTTTGCCAGTTCCCTACGCATGATGTAGTCGGCTTCTCGTAGAATTTCCAACTTTTCTTTGGTAATTTCACCTAAGACACGGATACCTAAACCAGGGCCGGGGAAAGGCTGCCGATAAACCACATGTTCGGGCAAGCCCAGCTCTAAGCCCAGCTCACGCACTTCATCCTTAAATAATTCTTTTAAGGGCTCGATCAGCTCAAACTTCATATCTTCGGGCAAACCGCCAACATTGTGATGAGATTTTATAACTTCACCGGTTGCGCCGCTGCTTTCGACAATGTCCGGATACAGTGTGCCTTGCACCAAGAAATCGACCGTGCCCAGCTTAGCCGCTTCTTCTTCGAATACTCTGATAAACTCAGTGCCGATGATCTTTCGTTTTTCTTCTGGGTCAGAAACACCGCTCAATTTGCTCAAAAAGCGTTCGCTGGCATCTACTGCAATAAGGTTCATATTGAGCTCTTCTCTGAACAGCTTTACAACTTGTTTCCCTTCGTCTTTACGCATCAGGCCATGGTCCACAAAAACACTGGTCAAGTTTTCGCCAACGGCTCGGTGCAATAAGGCTGCTGCCACAGAGGAGTCAACTCCCCCTGAGAGGCCGCACAGTACCTTTTTATCTGCTGCTAATTTCTTTATTCGCTCAACTTCTTCGCTCAAGAAGGACTTCATGCTCCAGTCACCTTTAAGGGCGCAGGTTTTATAGAGCCAATCTTCGAGAACTTCATCCTTTTCATCCTGATCGGGCAGAATATGCAAATTAGTTTTCTCTGCTTCAAGCAAACTCAAAAAGACCGGGTGGTCTTCATTGCCTAAAATAGGTATCTCCAGAGTTTTCAATTTATTAGCAACTTCTTTTATCAAGTTCAAAGGGAATTTCTCCGGTATTTCCCCTAAGATCAGTCCTCTAGCCCCGATATTTTGCATATCTTCCTGATCGATAGTATAGGGTTTTATTTGCGAGTAAACATGCAGAGCCCGAACTTTTCTGGCGATTGTCTGAGCTGTATTTGTACCAAAATCTAAAACAACAATTGTTTCATGTGTCATTTTTAGAATTCGCCTCTCTTCTTTTTCTTTAACTTTCAAATATTATAACATCTACGAATATTATATTGCAAGGTAACTTGAACGTTCGTCTAGATAGAACGGATAGGCGGTTTTGCAATGAGTCTATTACCTCTAAGATCAGGGCAGATAAAACGCCGGAGAAAATTTAACCTTAGCGTAAAATGGTCTACGGATCAAACAAAAAATTAACCGGCGATTTTGACCGGCGTTTTGGGTCAATTTTAAACCGGCGATTTTGGGTCAAATTTAAACCGGCGTTTTGGGTCAATTTTTAACCGGCGATTTTGGGTCAAACTTAAGCCGGCTGTAGCAGTCTGCTGACTACCCTTGTTTTCTTAATAAAAAAGCAGCCCCTTACCACTTGGGTAAAGGGCTGTTCCTTTATTATTTATTTAATTTCTAGGCGATTACATCATGTCCATGCCCATGCCGCCCATGCCGCCGCCGGGCATTGCGGGCATTGGTGGTTCCGGTTCGTCAGCCACTAAGGCTTCGGTTGTCAGTACCATGGCTGCTACAGATGCTGCGTTTTGTAAGGCAGATCTAGTAACTTTAGCAGGGTCGACAATACCGGCTCCGATCATATTGACATATTTTTCTTTGAGTGCATCAAAGCCGACACCTTTGCTTCTAGCTTTGACTTTCTCTACAACGACAGAGCCTTCAAAGCCAGCGTTGTGGGCAATTTGGCGCACAGGCTCTTCCAAGGCACGAGCCACAATGTTGACTCCTACTTTTTCGTCGCCGGTTGCTCTGATGCTACGGAAACCAGCCAAGGCATTGATTAAGGCTACTCCGCCTCCGGGTACGATACCCTCTTCAACAGCAGCTCTGGTTGCCGACAATGCATCTTCAATTCTGTTTTTGCGCTCTTTCATCTCAACTTCAGTAGCGGCACCAACTTTGATTACTGCTACTCCGCCGGATAATTTGGCCAGACGCTCTTGCAGTTTTTCTCTGTCAAAATCGCTGGTTGTATCTTCGATTTGCACCTTGATTTGGGCAACTCTCTTGGCAATATCTTCAGAAGTTCCGGCGCCATCTACGATGACCGTCTCTTCTTTACCAATACGCACTTGGCGAGCTCGACCTAATTGTTCGATTTCGGTAGTCTTTAAGTCTAAACCAACTTCTTCGCTGATGACTTGGCCACCGGTCAAAATTGCAATGTCTTCCAACATGGCTTTTCTTCTGTCGCCAAAACCAGGAGCTTTAACTGCTACTGCATTCAAGGTTCCGCGCAATTTGTTGACAACCAAGGTTGCCATCGCTTCGCCTTCGACGTCTTCAGCAATGATGACAAAGGGTTTACCCAGCTGAACTACTTTTTCTAAAACAGGTAAAATTTCCTGGATATTGGTAATCTTTTTATCTGTAATCAAGATGAAGGGGTCATCCATCACGGCTTCCATTTTTTCTGTGTCGGTTACCATGTAAGCGGAAACATAGCCGCGGTCAAATTGCATTCCTTCTACGACTTCCAATTCGGTCAGCATGCTTCTTGATTCTTCAACAGTGATCACGCCTTCACGACCGACTTTATCCATAGCGTCGGCGATTAAGCGACCAACTGTCTCGTCGTCAGCAGAAATAGATGCTACCTGAGCAATAGCTTCACTGCTCTCAACAGGTCTCGACATTTTCTGAATTTCTTCAACAGCAACGGCTACAGCTTTTTCAATACCGTGGCGAATCACCATGGGGTTAGCACCGGCGGTTACATTTTTTAAACCTTCACGCACCATGGCTTGGGCTAAAAGAATAGCTGTGGTGGTGCCGTCACCGGCTACATCGTTGGTTTTGGTAGCAACTTCTTTGACCAATTGTGCGCCCATATTCTCGAAAGGATCTTCAAGTTCAATTTCACGGGCAATGGTCACTCCGTCGTTGGTGATCAAAGGTGAACCGAATTTTTTGTCTAAAACTACGTTACGGCCTTTGGGCCCTAAAGTGATGACTACGGTATCTGCTAATTGATTGATGCCCCGCTCTAAAGAATGGCGGGCTTCTTCATTGTAAATAATATTCTTGGCCATCAATGACACTCCTTTTTAGGTTTTCCTATTTTACTATGGCTAAAATGTCTTTTTCGCTGAGTATCAGGTATTCTTCTCCGTCAATTTTGACTTCGCTGCCGGCATATTTAGAATAGATTACTATGTCGCCCGCTTTTACTTCGGGAGTCAGTTTTTTACCGTTTTCTAAAACACGGCCTTCACCTACAGCTACAACTTCCCCTTCTTGGGGCTTTTCTTGCGCATTGCCCGGTAAAACTAAGCCACTGGCTAGTTTTTCTTCTTGGGGCAGCACCTTAATTACTACGCGATCTCCTAATGGTTTTAAATTCACTTGGGATTCCTCCTTGATGATTTCTTGCCTTGTTAGCACTCTCGTGCGTTGAGTGCTAAACTCTGTTCCTATCATAACACAAAAAGAAAAGAAGGCAAATCTTTAAAAACGCTAAATTTGCTCGATTTTTAAAGTTTACCCTCTTTAACTAAGTTTATCTCTGTTTATCTTTGTTTTACTCACCTTTAATACTTGCCAAGAAAATCGGCCTTAAAACTGGGTCAAACCTGACTCGTTGACTAAAAAATCCATCTTTTGGTCGTGGGGCTTAGCGATTAAGTTAGGCACCCATTGCATTCTAAAGGAAAAAGCAACTTTCAATGTATCCTCTGCCGTCCGCAGCAAAAACCTGTCGTAAAAACCAGCACCGTAACCGACCCTATCCCCTTTCGAGTCAAAAGCCACACCGGGCATGACGATGAAGTCTATTTCCTTAGGGTCAACCAGCTCATGAACTTTTGGGTCCGGCTCTAAAATATCGTAACGACCGGGAATCAAGCCCTCAAAGTTTTCTATTTTGTAGACTTCCAACCTAAAGCCTTTAAAGGTTTTGGGCACTACCAAGGTCTTGCCCTGCTGCCAAACAGCCTGGCAGATTTCTTTTGTATCAATTTCATCGCCAAAGGAAAGGAAGCACATGACCGTCTTTGCTTGAGCAAATTGAGGCATGGCTAAAAGGTGCTTGGTAGCTTCTTTGCCGGCTAGCTCTCTCAAATGTTCGGGCCAGAGGGCTCTGTCAGCGATAATCTTTTTGCGAATTTCTGCTGTATTCATTTTAATCTCCTCACTCTTTCAACTTTGTTATAATAAATTCTAATTTTGGCAGCTTATTGTTGTTCTTAAACAATATCAGTCGGCCTCTTTATTTTTCTCTAGACCCGGTAGCACTACACACATTTTTTATTTGCAGAAAGGGCTTATTGCTTTATAGAAAACTTTTCAGCTCGAAGTCACTTTAGATTTTACTGACCCATCAAACTGACTAAGAACAATAATTAATCCTTCAACATTTGTAAATTATAGTTCAAATAAAAGGCAATTCCACAGTCCTATTACGCTTTTCCCTTGCTAAAACTTTTAGGCGCTCAATAAATTTGAAAAGTTTCAAAAATCGTCTTGGCCAAGGCGCAGGGCTGGGTAAGCATTTAAATCTAGCCCGGCGAATTTTCCTTGCTGATATTTAGCATAGCCGACAGCTGCGATCATGGCGGCGTTATCGGTGCACAATATCATAGCTGGCACGCTGAAGGGCAAATTATATTCTTGGGCCAACTCTTCCATGGCTTGGCGTAAAACTTTGTTGGCAGCTACTCCCCCGGCTAACATCAAAGAAGAATAACCGCCTTTGGCTAATTCCACTCGCACATTTTCTAAAAGCGATTTGACCACCACCTGCTGGAAAGATGCTGCCAGGTCGGCTAAATTTATTTCTTCACCTTTTTGTTTGGCTTTGTGGTGCAGATTGATCACCGCTGTTTTTAAGCCGCTAAAGGAATATTCTGTATTCTCGTTAATAGAAGCGGAAGGCAGGGGAAAAGCCTTAGGGTTACCATTTTGAGCCAGTTTTTCTAAAGCCGGCCCGCCTGGGTAGCTCAAGCCTAAAACTCTTGCCACTTTGTCAAAGGCTTCGCCGGCTGCATCGTCTCTGGTGCTACCTAAAATTTTCAAATCATTGTGACCGGCAAAGGCTACCAGATCTGTATGCCCTCCCGAGACAATCAAACACAAGGAAGGCAAGGGCAAATCAGGGGTTTCTAAAAAGTTAGCATAGATATGGCCGGCCATATGGTTGACGGCAATCAAAGGGATTTTTAAGGCGTAGGCCAAGGCTTTAGCAGTGGAAACACCGATCAGCAGAGCTCCAACCAAACCGGGGCCTGCTGTCACTGCTATGGCACTCAAATCTTGCAGAGTGATTTGAGCTTCTGCCAAAGCTTCGTCGATCACTTCGTTGACCACTTCCAAATGCTTTCTGGAAGCTATCTCAGGAACCACGCCCCCATAGAGGCGGTGGATGGGAATCTGGCTGGAAATAATATTGCTTTTAATCTCTTTGCCATTGAGCAAAACAGCGGCTGAAGTCTCATCGCAAGATGTTTCCAAACCTAAAATATAACTCTTTTCTTTATCCATTTTGCTCCTCCTCTTCAGCTTCCTCTTCGCCTTCGTAAACTATCCAATCATCTGTCGGTTCTATCCCGTCCATCTCCTGTTTCCAATAGATCAAGGCGTCTTCTTTGTTATCGGTATAATAACCGGGGCGCACACTGGTAAAAATAAAACCGTATTTCTCGTAGAGTTTTTGGGCCGCCAAGTTACTGCGCCGCACCTCCAGGGTCAAAGACTCGATGCTACATCCCTTGGCATTGCTCAATAAGCGCTGAAGCAGGGTATCCCCGATACCTCGGCGCCTATAATCCGGATGGACGGCAATATTGGTGATATGCCCTTCATTAAAAATAAGCCAAATACCAATGTAGCCGACAATTTTTTTGTTCAAACGGGCCACTAAATAACGAGCCAAGGCGTTTGTGGTCAACTCGCCTTCAAAAGCGCCTCTGGGCCAGGGTGTAGTGAAGACCATATTTTCCAATTCAGATATTTCATCTAAATCGGCCAAGGTCATGGCTTCGATGATGAGATCTGTGCTATTGGTTTTTTTATCTGCAGACATATTTTCATTTCCTTTTAAATGTTTATAAAATTTAAATCCTCTTATTATATTTAGAGATGGCAAGAAAAAATCCTGCTCCTTGACATTTGCTCTTCCATTGGCTATACTTAATGAAATTTAATACGATCTTATCAAGAGNNTGGCCCGATGAAACCCGGCAACCTGATTTTTAATCAAGGTGCTAACTCCTGCGTACCATATGGTTCGATAGATAAGAGATCTTTTTTTAAAGCTAAGCCTCTTTTTATCGAAAGAGGCTTTATTTTTTTATAAGAAGGTGGCTTTTTGCACTATAATTTGAAATTTGTCTGTATCCAAAATGAAACTTACAGATATTTAGGCTACGACCCTGAACGCACACAAAATTGGGATAGCGTCGATTTACTTTTTAACCAATTATGCCAAGAGTTGTCGAGCAAATTTATTCCCTTTGGCTATATAAAAACCTATGACCTCAACGTCCAAGACCAGGCTATGACTATAGAAACCCCGATGCCTTGGCAGCTTGAAAGTCAAGATTTAAAAAAGCATTTAGAAGATTGTCAGAAAGTAAGCTTAATCGCTCTGACTCTAGGAGCGGAGTTCGACGACTTTTTAGCTGAATCTTTACAGCAAGACGCCTACACCAAAGCGGTGATGGCTGACGCAATGGGTTCAGCCGCTGCGGAAGAAGCAGCCAATCAGCTCAGCGCCATAGTGAAGGAGCTGGCTGAGGCTCAAGGCTTTAATATTACTTCCAGATACAGCCCTGGCTACGGCGATTTGCCTTTGGACAAAAACCAGAATATATTAGTGGCTTTAGAAGAAAACGAACCCACGATTAAAACCTTAGAGAGCTTTTTGCTCAGCCCCCGCAAATCCATCACAGCCCTAATCGGCTGGCATCAGGAAAAAGACAGAGCTTGGGTAAGTGCAAATTGCACTTCTAATTGCCAAATCTGCACATTTTACAATTGCCCCTATCGCAAAACCAAAAACCTAAAGGATGTGAACTGATGAACAGAGATTTTTTCAACAATCATGCAAATCGGGGACAGTCCCCGTTTTGCACAGAAGGTCAGAGAGTCTTGGTTGGCGACGGTGCCATGGGCACTTATCTGCAGACTTTAGGCCTGTGGCCGACGGGCAGCTGCCCTGAAATGCTCAACATGACCAAGCCAGAAGCAATCACTAAAATCCATCGAGAATACGCTCAAGCAGGAGCCCAGTGGCTCAAGACCAATACCTTTGGGGCCAACCCGATCAAGCTTGAATCCTTTAGTTTAGAAAATAAAACTGCTGATTTAAACAAACGGGGGGTCTATCTGGCCAAGAAAGCCAGCCCCGACCTGCCTATTTGGGGCGATATAGGACCGACAGGCAAATTATTACAGCCTCTAGGAGAATTTTCTTTAGATGAAATTATCTCTGCTTTTTACATTCAGGCCAAGGCTTTGAAAGAAGAGGGAGCCGATGGCTTTTTAATCGAAACCATGGGTGACTTAGCCGAAAGCAAAGCAGCCGTTATGGCCATCCGTGCTTTAGGCAGCAATTTAAAAATTGCCTGCACTCTGACCTTCGAACCTGGCTGGCGCACTTTAAGCGGTGATGATGCCGAAACCATAATCTCGGTTTTACAGGCTCTCAACGTGGATATCTTAGGTGTGAACTGTGGCTTCGGCCCCGATGAAATGCCGGAAGTCTTAAAACAGTTTGCAGCTTTTAGCGACAAGCCCCTTTTGGTCCAGCCCAATGCCGGCCTTCCCCTGCTTAAAAACAACCAGACTGTTTTCCCTGCTACTCCCCAGGATATGGCCCAGGCTGTAGAGCCCTTAGCCAAAGCAGGAGCCATCTTCATTGGCGGCTGTTGTGGCACTACGCCTCAACATATAGAAGCCATGGTCAAGGCCGCTGCCAATACCAAAGCACCTCCAACAGTTGAAAAAGATTTCTCCAGCTTTTCCGGCTTTGGCCAAACCGTTTATCTGGGGCCAAATCAGCCCTTGCTTTTAATCGGCGAGCGCATCAACCCCACAGCAAGAAAGAAACTAGCCGAAAATTTACGTCAAGAGCGCTACGATTTAGTGGCTAAAGAAGCAAAAAGCCAGATCGAAGCCGGTGCTTCCATGATAGATTTAAATGTTTCCTTACCTGTAGCCAAGGTGCCTGAAGACCAGCGCTTAAAGGAATTGACTTTAGCTGTCCAGAGAATAGTCAAGCACCCTATCAGCTTGGATACGCCCCACCCGCAAAATATGGAGGCTGCTTTAAAAGTCATGCGAGGCAAACCTTTGCTCAACTCAGCCACCGACGACGACGACTCCTTACTGGCTATTTCCAGTTTAGCAGCCAAGTATGGCAGTGCTATTTTAGGCCTGACCTTGAATAAAAAAGGCATACCCAATACCTGGCAAGGCCGTTTTGCCATAGCCAAATATATTGTCGAGACTGCTTTAAGCCACGGAATCAATTTAAAGGATATCTACATCGACGGTCTGACCTTAACTGCCGGAGCCAGCCAAAGCGAGCTACCGGAGACCCTTAAACTCATCAGAGCCGTTAAAGAAGATTTAGGCGTTAAAACTATTTTAGGGGTGAGCAATGTCTCCCACGGTCTACCTTTAAGGCCCTATTTAACCACCGCCTTTTTGATCATGGCCATGGAAGCAGGCCTCGACGCCGCTCTGGTCAACCCCATGCAAGAGGATTTGGTTCTGTTTACCAAGGCTGCCGATGTTCTAACAGGTAGGGATAAAAATGCTGTTAAATATATAAATTTGGCAGCTACAATAACGCCCCAAAAAGAAAAATCAAAGACCAAGAGCAAAGCCAAAGTAATTGCAAGCAAAAAAACAAAGCCCAAGCGGAATCAAAGAGATATGTTAAAAGACGAAATATTGCTGGGCAATAAGAATATCGTCGTGTCAACTCTAAAAGAGTTGATTGCCCAAGGCGTGAGCCCCTTGGATTTGGTCAATAGCTGTATCGTTTCTGCTTTAAACGAAGCCGGCGGGCGCTACGACAAAAAGGAATACTTTTTACCCCAGCTGTTGATGGCTGCCGAAGCAGCTCAAACAGGTTTAGCCTATTTACATCCCCTTTTACAAGAAACCGGAGCCCAGCCCCAAGGCACAGTAGTTTTAGCCACAGTCAAAGGAGATATCCACGATATCGGCAAGAGCATCGTCAAATTGATGCTGGAGAATCACGGGTTTTCTGTTATTGATTTAGGCAAAGACGTCGAGCCTAGCCTAATAGTTGAAACCGCTCTTAGCAATCAGGCTGATATCATCGCCTTGAGTGCCCTAATGACCACCACCATGCCGCAAATGCAAGTTGTCTGCCAAATGTTAGAAGAGAAAAAAGTATTCATACCGGTTTTAGTTGGCGGTGCCATCGTCAACGCCGAATACGCCCAAGAAATCGGCGCCACCTACGGAGCCGACGCCACCGATGCTGTTCGCTTAGCTTTAAAATTGCTCAAAAAAGAAGGAGGTACCTAAATGAAAGAATTAGCTCAGGCCATGGTAGATTTGCCCTTTGTTCTGACTGTTGAGTTGGAACCACCCAAAGGCTGTGATTTGTCTCGAGTCTACAATTACGCCAAAAAATTACAAGGTAAAGTCCAAGCTGTCAACATCACCGACAGCCCTATGGCCAATATGCGCATGAGCCCCATTGCTGTTGCCTGTTTGGTCAGGCGTGAAGCCAATCTCGACGCTGTTTTTCACCTGACCTGCCGTGACCGCAATGTAATCGGCTTACAAGCAGAGCTTTTAGGAGCCCACGCTTTAGGAGTGCGCAGCATTTTAGTTTTAAGTGGCGACCCTCCTTCCATAGGTGATCACCCAAAGGCTAAAGGGATCTTCGAAGTTGATTCCGTCGGCCTAGTCAAAATAGCTAAAGGCCTAAACGAAGGCAGAGACTACACCGGCAATGCTTTGAGAGGGCCTTCCAATTTCAATATTGGTGTGGCCGCCAACCCCTTAGCCGACGATATTGACAAAGAAATGGATAAATTGATGCAAAAGATTGAAGCTGGAGCCCATTTTATCCAAACTCAACCGGTCTACGATGTAGAAGTTTTGGCTGACTTCAAAGAGAAAATGAAGCCTTACGACCTGCCCATCATCGCAGGAGTCTTGCCCATTAAAAGCCGCAAGATGTGCCGACATATCAAAAAGAATATACCAGGTATTCACATACCCGATTGGCTGTCCGAAAGAATGGAAAAGGAAGGCAGGGCCGGTNNGAGTCAGAACGGCAGCAGAATTGATCCAAGATTTACAGCAAGTCGTTAAAGGAGCTCACATCATGCCAGTGGGCAGCGCTTCCCTAGTCGACGAAGTATTAAATTATGGGTTGAATTGAGAATTTTTGAGAAGTCCAATTTTTAGCTTAATCACGATGCAAATCGGGGACAGTCCCCGATTTGCATTGCTTCTACTTATTTCTATAGAAATTGTTGTTTGTTTGCTCCAGTATATCGCCCATAGCTGTGTCACATGCCGGAATTATGCGAACGGGGACTATGCAAAACCGGGACAGTCCCCGATTAGCACGCGAGAAAATGGAAAAGGAAGGCAGGACCGGCGGAGTCAGAACTGCAGCAGAACTGATCAAAGATTTGCAGCAAGTCGTTAAAGGAGCTCACATCATGCCAGTGGATAGCGTTTCCCTAGTCGATGAAGTATTAAATTACAGCCTCGATTAAAAATCATGCAAAACGGGGACAGTCCCCGATTAGCATTGCTTCATACCAGTAGGCAGCGTTTCCCTAGTTGACGAAGTTTTAAATTATGGATTGAATTGAAAATTTTTGAGAATTCCAATTTTAAGCTTAGTCTCAAAGCCAATTAAATATACCCCAATAATTAAAACCAAAAGAGCATTTCGTTTTGCAGCGAAATGCTCTTTTTTGTTTTTTAAGAATCAACGGAGTTAGAACGTTGAAAGTTGTTTCTTTATTCATAAACTTTCATAAGCTTATTTGTTTTAGTCTCGTTCTTTTTCAGCGGCTTCATGCAAATCGGGGACTATCTATAAGGAACTTAGGCAAACGAAGTTGCCGGTTCCGCTCTCCGATTTAAAAATCATACTGGAGCAACAAACAACAGCATCTACATTTTTGGTTCTTAATCAGTTTTGATTCCTTTTGCCAACTTTCTTTCAGCTTCAGGTTTTCTCATGCAAATCGGGGACTGTCCCCGATTTGCATCTGTCCCCGATTTGCATCAGGTTTGCATTTTGGCTTCTAGTTTTCTTTCGGCTTCGGGTTTTCTCAAGTAATTGGGTCTTAGGAGTTTGTAGCTTTCTCTTTCTTCAGTTTGCCAAAGCTCATAGGCTAAATGAGCCAACATACCGGGTCGAGGCAGCCTGAAGGTCTCGGGAGCTATTTTCAATTTATCCCCAATCTGCTCTTTGAGCATTTGAGCATCTCGACTGACCGCATCTCCAACAGCCCAGATAGGGCCTTCATATTCTTCCAAACTTTTAGCGATATGATCAATTCGGGCTTGATGGGCTGGCATAATTTCCTTGATTTGCCAATCCTTTTTCTCGTAGAGAGCCGTATAAAACTCGGTTCTTCTGGCATCCAAAAGAGGTAAGACTAAACCCTGACCTCCGGCAAAAGCCGAAGCCCAAAACTTTAAGGTGGGCACTCCGATTAAATCGATCTCCAAGCCTTGAGCCAAACCTTTAGCTGTGGCCATGCCGATGCGCAAACCGGTAAAGGAACCGGGACCAGAGGCAACCGCCACCAAGTCTAGGTCCTCTATATCCCAACCGGCCTCCTTCAAAAGAAAATCCAGAGCCGGCATAAGTCTAGCCGAGTGAGTCAAGCCACCTGAAACCAGCCATTCACCTATAATGGCACCTTGATCCCAAAGGCTTAGACCCCCGTAGCGGGTAGCCGTATCTATACTCAAGATACGCATTTAATCAGCTCCTCTAAGACCTTCTCATAAATTTCACCTTGAGCAGAAAATTGCAAGACTCTACCCTGCTCATGGTATTTGATTAGCAATTGCAAGTGCTCTTGCGGCTTCAAATCTGGGAATTTATTCTGCCACTCAACTAGAACTATAGCTGGGTCGTCTAATAGTTCCCACCAGCCTAAATCCAAAACTTCTTCTTCATGATCTAAACGATACAAATCAAGATGATGCACTGTTTTGAGGCCTGTGTAGGTTTTCAAAAGATTGAAAGTTGGGCTGATCACCGGCTCTTCTACCCCCAAGGCTTTGATTAAGCCCTGGGCAAAGGTGGTTTTACCTGTTCCTAAATCACCGTCCAAAGCCAGAAAAGCAGATTTCGGCAAGAAATTTGCCAGGGTTTGAGCCAGCTTGGCCATCTCTTCTTCAGTGCAATAAAATTCCTTCAGCATAGCTTTATGATTGAGCAGAGTCATCGCTAAGAGACCCTGTTCTTTCTCTTTCGTAGAGTTCCACATTAGCTCTGGGAACAATCAATTCCCCATCTTCAGTCTTGATTTTATAGACCAAGGTGCGGACTCCGGAAGGCAAGATCTGTTCGTCTTTAGGGATTTCACTGATCTGGCCTAAAAGACCAAACCAGGGCTCCCTTACAATGCGCACAGAATCGCCTAAGCTCAATCGCCGCCTCAAAGTGCCTGGGCTCTCTTCTTGGTGGCTGACTGCTTCTAATTCCCCGGCTGGCAAGAGTATCTCAGGGCGAATCACCCCGGCTCTTATTTGAGTCAAGCCGTTGATCGAGATGACTTGGCCCTCTTTTTTAGCAATCAAATTGAAGACATCCGGGTTCATGGCAATGGGGCCCATACCTTCCGTGATTATAACAGTCAAGCCGATGTCCTCAGCGATCACTCCAGGCTTGATCTCTTCTTTAGCCAGATGGACCAGATCCTTATTGTTGATGCCACCGCTGATAATTCCTTTGACTCCCACTTCTTTGGCCTTTTGCAAAGCTTCTAAGCTGACAAAGGAACCAGCTAAAAGGATTTTCCCCTGGTCGTCTTTCCTTATATCTTGGGCATTGACCACACCTTGACAATCGGTCACGGCTACTCTCAAGTCACCCCAGGTTTCGCCACCCATGCCAAAAATCCCATTGATTCGGCAAACTTCTGTCTCGATAATGGCGCCTCTGTCTTCCACAATTTCTACTACAAAACCAGGAACGTAGGCGCTAATTTGCCTTAAAACAAAGGGACGCTTTATGTAAACTGTTGAGCCCTCTATCTTGGTGATTTCACCTGTAATAGGAGCATAAATCCTAACTTCTTCGTCATCCATAGCCAAGACTTCGCCCATTTTGACCTGCATGCCCTCTCTAACCTGAAGGAAGCGACGAGCCATAATATCGGGCAGTTCAAGCTCTTTACCAACATTGACCTGTTTTTCCGGTTCGTTAGGGTCACCTTCCAAACGCAAGGCTATGGTCCCGATCAACGATGAGATATCTTCGATTTTTCCATCGGCAGGTGCATGGACTTCGTAATTGACCCCGCCTATATTGACCCCGGCAATGACTTGGCCGGCTTTGACTAAATCACCCACTTGCACCAGAGCCATTTTACCCATGGTGTCAGGTGCCAGACCTAGCTGCTCTGTGACTGGTATGACCACAGGTTCTATGGGTTGCAGCTTTGTTTCAGCAATAATTGTGTCAGGAAAGACTGGCTGGTCTTTTTCCACCAGCACCCTGCCCATTTCCGGCAGAACTCTTCTGATCGTTTCTCTTCTAGCTTTCATGGTCTTGCCCTCCCATCTCAACCTTGACCAACCAATTTTCTGTCTGTTCCCTCTGGTCATCTATGTTTTTAGCCAGACGCAAAGGTCGGCCTCTTAAATCTATGATCAAGCCGATGTCTCCACCTTTGACTTGACCGCTGAAGCCTTTAAAATGCCCCTTGCCATAATTCAATTTCCAATGACCGCTGATATTGACCTGGGCATCTTCTCCATCTTTTAAGGGAAGAACGTAGAGATGACCGAAGCGTAAATCCATCGCTTTTTCAGTGCCCTTATTGCCCTGCAATTGCAAGCGACCGATTTTTTCATTCTGATTAGCATAACCGGAAACAGGAGCTATCACCGAGCCCAAGGGCTTTAAGCAGATATTGCGTAAAACTCTCAAGGCACTTTCTTCGTCGCTTTGGCTGAGAACCCCGACGTGAGGCAGCATGAAGCTGCGGTCTAAGGATAGCCTGGTATAACCGCTGGGTAAGAATGAATCGATCATCATAATTGCTGCTTGTAAAGGGGTGGGTGCATGAGAAATAGCACCGCCGCTGCCGATCAGATGATCTATATCCTTCATGCCAAACAAAACTTCTTCACCGAAGAAGGTAACATTGGATTTGAAGGCATCCCCTTCTCTTTTATGGCCGCGCAAAGCAACAGTCAAACTAAAATGCTGCTCCAAGGCCAGGCGCAGTGCCTCTCGAGCTAAAGCCTGCTCAACTTTTAGAGCATCTGCACTGACCGGCAGAGTAGTGGGCCTTAGCATCTTGTTGTGAATCCAATTGCGCACTTCATCTTCTTTTAAATGAGCAGGTAACCAGCGCAAGATGTTATTTATACCGGTTTCGGCCAAGACGTGCATGGAGCTGTAGCTCATACCCAAATTAGCGCTGACTGTTCGGTAAAATTCTCCCTCGTAAACGGAAAAGACGTCGGTGGTAGCACCGCCGATATCCATGGCCATGACGTTGACCTGCTCTTCTTTAGCCAAAAGCTCTAAGGCTTTACCCACAGCCAAAGGAGTGGGCAAGATGGGAGCGCTGACTCTATCCTGCACTTCTTTGTAGCCGGGTGCCTGAGTCATGACATGATTTAAAAAGACTTCTTGAATGGCTAAACGAGCCGGGTTTAAGTCTTCCTTTTCCATTAAGGGACGCAGATTGTCGACAAAGCGCACATCAAAAGGATGATTGCGACTCTCAAAATAAGGTCTGACATCTGAATTGCCTGCGTAAATTAAAGGAATTTTAGCATCGCTCAGCCTGTTTTTCGGGTCGGCCTTGACTAAAAGATCAGCCAAGAGAGCCACTTCTAAAACAGCTCCACCTTCAATGCCCCCGGCCATCAAGATCATATCGGGGCGCAACTCCTTGATACGAGTTACCCTTTCATACATTTCCAAACCGTCATCTTGGGCCATCACATCCAGCAAGACTGCACCGGCACCTAAAGCCGCCTTTTGGGCCGACTCAGCCGTCATGGTTTTGACTAAACCGACCACCAACATCTGTAGGCCACCGCCGGCACTGCTGGTTGCCAAAAGCCCATCCAGATGCTCACTGGCCCTGATAATAGAGTGCTTTTCCTCAGTTAAGGGCAGATCCAGTTGCTCTTCCAAGCGACTTACAGCTTGCAAAAGACCGATCTTCACATCATTGTAGGGAGCTTCGACCGTGGTCGGTGCATCGGCTCCACCCAATAAGCGAACACTCTCTTGCCCCAATTCAAAAAGCAGGGCTTTTGTGGTTGTGCTGCCTATATCGGCAATTAATATGCGTTTTCTCATTGTCCATCCTCCGATTTAACCATCATATAAGTATAAACAGGCCCGCTCAAAGCGTAAATGAAGAGCACAATCAAAAGCCACTCCAAGCGTCCATAGAATTTTATTAAAATAGCCAGAGCTAAAATCAGACCTATAAGTCCAAACAAAATAAATCTGTTTTTGGGTAGCCTCAATCCCTTAAAATCAGGATATCTTATGGTGCTGACCATAATAAATGCCAGAGCAAAGGTAAATATTAAAAGACCGATGGGCCTAAGCAATTGAGGTCTCAAGCTCATGAAAGCCAAGATGCCTCCGGCAGCAGTTATGGGCATACCAGTAAAGCCTTTGCCCGGCATAGCCGGCGTTATATTGAAGCGGGCCAAGCGCAAAGCGCCACAAACAGCAAAGATTAAGGCTGCCAAAGCCGAAAGATAAGTAAAGTCTGGAGACAAAACTTTATAAACTAAAAAGGCTGGAGCTGCGCCAAAGCTGACTACGTCACAGATGGAGTCCAGCTGCTTGCCAAATTCACTGCCTGTTGGGCTGAACATCCTGGCAATCCGGCCATCCAACCCGTCGAAGACCATGGAAGCTCCGATGGCTAAGGCAGCTAAAAGATATTCTCCGCGGTAGGTAAGCTCAATGGAAACTAAGCCCATGACCAAATTCATAGCTGTGGCTGTATTGGCCAGCCAATGGCCATATTCCATAGATTTAACCCCCTTTAAAAGCCAAGACCATGGCTTCTCTGACATTTTTCGCAACTTCAATCTCCAAATCAGCTACTCTGATACTGGAACCTCCCGAAGGCACTATTGCCCTGGTAAAGCCTAAGCGAGCTGCTTCTTTTAATCTCTGTTCCAGGCGATTGACATTGCGCAATTCACCGGTCAGACCGACTTCTCCAATCAGAATCGCCTTAGGGTCGATGGCCTGCTCTTTGATCGAAGAGGCCAAAGCCAATAAAACGCTCAAATCAGCAGCGGGCTCGCTAATCTTCAAGCCCCCGGCAACATTGACGTAAGCATCGAGGTTGCCCATGAAGACGTTTAAACGTTTTTCCAAAACAGCGATCAACATGCTGAGGCGATTGTGGTCGAAACCGGTGGCTAAACGCCTGGGGTTTTGATAATTGGAATTGCTGACCAAAGCCTGAACTTCACCTAAAATAGGCCTGGTACCTTCCAATAAAGCCGTGACGGCAGAGCCCGGCTCCTTTAACGGTCTTTCAGCTAGGAACATGGCTGAAGGGTTGGGCACTTCAATCAGACCTTGGGCACCCATTTCAAAGACTCCGATTTCGTTAGTCGAACCAAAACGATTTTTGACGGCTCGGATAATCCGATAATTGTGATGTCGATCCCCTTCAAAATATAAAACCGTGTCGACCATATGCTCCAGCATCTTAGGTCCGGCAATATTTCCCTCTTTGGTGACATGACCCACTATAAAAACCACCAAACCCGTCTGTTTGGCGATGCGCATCAGCTGGGCCGTAATATCCCTGACCTGGCTGATTGTGCCAGGGGCAGAGGTCAAATCACTGCGATAGATGGTTTGAATCGAGTCGACAATCAAGCAAGAAGGTTTGATCTCATTTAATATTTCCGGTAAATTATCCAAACAGGTTTCCGATTGAATATAAAGAGTGGTGGGTATCTCGCCTAGGCGATTGGCACGCATTTTAATCTGCTGAACCGATTCTTCCCCGCTCCAGTATAAGACATTGCTGCCCTTAGAGCTGATCAAGAGGGTGGTCTGCAACATCAAAGTGGACTTGCCAATACCAGGGTCGCCTCCGACTAAAATCAGGGAACCGGGCACCAGGCCTCCACCCAAGACTCGATCCAACTCGGAAATGCCGATCGGTCCTCTTTCTTCACGGGTAAACTCAACTTGCCACAAAAGCTGAGGTGTTGCGCTCAAAAGAGAGGCTGTTTTTTGACCGGGTAAAACAATTTCCCGTTCTTCTTCCAGACTATTCCAACTCTCACATTCAGGGCATTTACCCAGCCACTTTCCCGTCTGATATCCGCAATTTTGACAGACAAATTTCGTCTTTTCTCTGGCCAAAAGAGCACCACCTTTTGCTTATCTAATACTTTACTTTTCGTCAAATGAAAGGTTAAATCCTTGTCTGAATCGAGCTATTGAGCCGCCCTGGCTAAAGCTGAAGAATCTAGAAAAGCCGATGCTGCTAAATTAGCTAGCATCGGCTTGATTAAACTTATTCTTCGACTGT
>LSQX01246530.1_pt1 | contig 21058 bp, 14 predicted proteins | sample 654561 | NCBI WGS metagenome assembly LSQX01 (sample SAMN04489861, study PRJNA283612) | anaerobic digester metagenome | isolation source: 4 biogas reactors fed with cattle manure at either 37C or 55C with and... | place: Denmark: Kongens Lyngby | collected 2014 | reverse complement strand
ATAAATATATCTTTTCTATAGCATCCATATCATAAGCCTTGTCTATATAGTCGGCGACTTCCAGCCACAACTTTATACCCAACGCTAATATCCTTCTGTGGTATATAATTATGATTGTATTATTGATTTATCCGCTGGCGGATGCCTTTCGAGTTTATCATATGCCAAAAGTAATGGATTTGGGTGTTCAAAGGACTGGCATCAGGGATATCAATAATTTGAGAATCAGTTTAAACAAAAGAAGGATAGCACAAAAAAATGGAGAATTGTAGTGAGAAAAGAAATCATATTGAGAAAGAGGTTATCATATGCTTGATAAATCAATTCCATTTTTTCCTGTGCTAATGGTAAAAAGGGATACGAAAAACTATCCGCGTTTTGAACTGCCCGTTGGATATGCTATTACCGGTTATCGGGAAGGTTTCGAAAACAGGTGGGCCGATATAATATATAGCGTTGAACACACAGATACTTGGCAGCAGGCCAGGGATATATTTGAAAAGGAGTTTATGTCGGTTCCGGAACTTCTGCCGGGGCAATGTCTGTTTGTGCTCGATGGAAAGGGGGAGGCTGTTGCGACAGCATCTCTATGGCACGGCGATCATTTTGGTGAAACTCATCAAAGGATTCATTGGGTGGCAACCCGTCCCGAACATCAGGGCAGGGGGCTGGTAAAAGCTCTGATGACAAGGCTTTTAGATCTGCATAATGAGCTGGGTTATAAGGATTTTATCTACCTGACTACCCAAACGTGGAGCTATAAAGCGATAAATATTTACAGTCAATTTGGTTTTGTACCGTATATTGGGGAAAAGCCTGTCAATTGGAAGGATGAAAACTTTGATAAAAACAACAGACTGGCCTGGAAGCTGATTGATGAAAAGATATCTGAATATAGACAAAAGAAGCAAGAAACAAAAAGACTACAAAATGGATAAAGTAAGAAAAATATCGAAATATATGGTACAATAAAAAATAAGATATTAAGATATATTGAGAAGACAGGGCAAAAGATCCAGCGCAAGGGGGGAGCATGGAATCTGGCTATGCCGGTTACGGGTAACTTATTTCACATAGGTATTGATATTGGTTCCACTACCATTAAGGCAGTTGTTTTGGATTCTGACGATAACTTAATATATAAGCGATATGAAAGACATTATGCAGATATTAAGCCGAATCTTCTGCAGATATTAAAAGATATCTATGCGGGCATAGGAGATGGGCAGGTAACGGTATCGGTTACTGGTTCCGCCGGCATGGGTGTTGCGGAGGATATGGGAGTTCTGTTTACCCAGGAGGTTATAGCAGCAGCAAAAGCTGTTAAAACCTATTATCCTCAAACCGATGTGGTGATTGAGCTGGGAGGCGAAGATGCAAAGATAACCTATCTCAGCGGCGGTGTCGAACAAAGGATGAACGGAACCTGTGCAGGGGGGACGGGTGCCTTTATAGATCAGATGGCATCCTTGTTGAAAGTAGACCCCGAGGGTTTGAATGAGTTGGCCAAAAATTACAGAAACATATATCCTATAGCAGCCAGGTGCGGAGTTTTTGCGAAAACCGATATACAGCCACTTTTAAATGAAGGAGCCGCCAAAGAGGATATTGCAGCATCAATTTTTCAAGCGGTTGTTATTCAGACTATCAGCGGTTTGGCATGTGGGAGGCCTGTAAAGGGGAACGTGGCCTTTCTGGGAGGTCCGCTATATTTTTTATCGGAACTCAGGAATAGATTTATAGATGTGCTGGGTTTAAATGATAATCAGGTGATCTTTCCACAGAATGCGCAGCTGTATATAGCCTTAGGAGCAGCTCTGTCCTCCAAAGAAGAGCAGCCAATATCCTTCAGATTATTAATAAATAGGCTTCTTCAGTACGATGGGGCTTCCAATATTGGCACCCATAGATTGGAGCCTCTTTTTGCCAGTCAGGAGGAATATGAGGAGTTTAGGAAAAGGCATGCCCAAACTGTGGTAGAAAGAAAATCACTGGGGGGTTTTAAGGGCAAATGTTACCTGGGAATTGACGCCGGCTCAACCACTACAAAGATGGCTTTAATTGACGAAGAAGGGCATCTGCTCTATACATATTATTCAGGCAACGGAGGAGACCCCCTTAAGTCTACCATAAAAGCCTTGAAGGATCTGTACAGCAAAATGCCTGATGGCGCCAAGATTGCCAACTCTGCCGTCACCGGTTATGGGGAAGGGCTGGTGAAGGCTGGCTTAAAGGTTGATGTTGGAGAAATAGAAACCATAGCTCACTACAAAGCAGCGGATTATTTCTGCCCGGGGGTGGACTTTGTACTGGACATTGGTGGGCAGGATATGAAATGTCTGCAGATTAAGAATGGAGTTATCAACAACATAATTTTAAATGAAGCCTGCTCTGCGGGATGTGGTTCATTTTTGGATACATTTGCCCAGTCCTTGGGCATGAGCATACAGGAATTTGCCCGTATAGCTCTGACTGCCAGGAACCCGGTTGATCTGGGATCCCGCTGCACTGTATTTATGAATTCCAAGGTTAAACAGGCACAGAAGGAAGGGGCAGATATAGCCGATATTTCAGCCGGCCTGTCCTATTCTGTGGTAAAAAATGCGCTCTTTAAAGTAATAAAGCTTAGAGATCCAAAGGAAATGGGCAAAAAAATAGTGGTGCAGGGAGGCACTTTTTATAATGATGCGGTGTTAAGGGCTTTTGAGCTGATATCGGGGAGAGAGGTTATACGTCCCGATGTTGCTGGAATAATGGGGGCCTTTGGAGCAGCTTTAATTGCCAGGGAACGATATGAGCCCGGTCATGAAACAACTTTGCTGAGGGATGGGGAGCTAGCCGGCTTCAATATTAGCACCAGTGTTACACGATGTGGAAGGTGTTCAAACAATTGTCTGTTAACCGTTAATAAATTCAGGAATGGAGAGCGGTTTATCTCCGGCAACAGATGTGAAAAAGGCGAGGGCAAACAGATTAACAAGAGCCGTTTACCCAATTTGTTTGCCTATAAATATGAAAGGCTTTTTAATTATACTCCATTATCAATGGATGAAGCCCGGAGGGGTACGGTAGGCATACCCCGGGTATTGAATATGTATGAAGATTACCCCTTCTGGTTTACCCTGTTTACCAATTTAGGTTTTAGGGTGGAATTGTCGGGAAGATCTTCGGTAAAGATGTATGAAAAGGGGATGGAGACTATTCCTTCCGAATCGGTTTGTTATCCGGCGAAGCTGGCCCACGGGCACATAGTTGATCTTGTTGAAAAGGGCGTTGATTTTATTTTCTATCCCTGTATTACCCATGAGCAGAAGGAGCAGAAGGAGGTAGATAATCATTTCAATTGCCCGATAGTTACCTCTTACCCGGAAGTAATTAAAAATAATGTTGATATGCTAAGGGAAAAAAAGATCCTTTATATGAAACCCTTTTTGCCCTATCATAATAAAAGAAGAATGATAAAGAGGCTGCAGGAGGAGCTTGAGGCTTTGGGTATTTGTCATGAGGAGATAGAGCTGGCGGTGGGAAAAGCCTATGAGGAGCAAAGGGCTTTCAAAGAAGATATCAGAAAAGCTGGAGAGGATGCGCTGAGTTTCATCAGAAAAAACGAGATAAAGGGTATTGTGTTAGCCGGAAGGCCGTATCATATAGATCCCGAGATAAATCACGGCATACCAGAAATGATAAATTCTCTGGGAATGGCGGTGTTGACCGAAGATTCGGTGGCTCATCTGGGGCATGTTGAGAGGCCTTTAAGGGTTGTGGATCAATGGGCATATCATTCAAGGCTTTATGCCGCCGCCAGTTTTGTAGCCGGGGAAAAGGATCTGGAACTGGTACAGCTGAATTCCTTTGGATGTGGTTTGGATGCCATAACGACAGATCAGGTGCAGGAGATATTAAACGGATATTCAAAGATTTATACTGCTATAAAGATTGACGAAGGAAACAACCTTGGAGCTGCCCGAATAAGAATCCGATCCTTAAAAGCAGCTATGTTGGAAAGGAATAAAAATGGGATAAAGCCCGAAAAGATAAGCGATGGGTATCAGAGAATACCCTTTACAATGCAAATGAGAAAGGCTCATACCATACTGGCTCCTCAGATGTCTCCCATTCATTTTCAGTTTCTGGAGGAAGCCTTCAGATTGTCGGGATATAATGTAAAAGTTCTGCCTTCAGTTGATCATAAAGTGGTGGATACGGGGCTAAAATATGTCAACAATGACGCCTGCTATCCCTCAATAATTGTTGTGGGTCAGATAATAAGTGCTTTACAAACGGGAGAATATGATCCTGCCAACACCTCGGTTATAATAACCCAGACCGGTGGAGGGTGCAGGGCTACCAATTATATAGGATTTATAAGAAGAGCTTTAAAGGATGCGGGTTTCAAAAACGTGCCCGTAATATCGCTGAATGCCAACGGCATGGAACGAAATCCGGGATTCAGACTTTCAGTGCCGCTTATAAACAGAGCTATGATGGGTTTGGTCTACGGCGATCTTTTAATGAATGTATTATACAGGGTCAGACCCTATGAAAAAATTAAGGATTCAGCCAATGAACTATACAAAAAATGGGTAAAAACTTGCATCGATTCATTAAAGGCGGCGAATTTTAAGACTTTCATAAGAAATATTAAAGACATTGTTAATGATTTTGAAAATTTGCCAATAACCGATGAGATAAAACCAAAGGTGGGTTTGGTAGGTGAGATACTGGTAAAGTTTCATCCTGGCGCCAACAATAATGTGGTAGATATAGTGGAAGCAGAAGGGGCTGAAGCGGTAATGCCAGGTCTGTTAGACTTTTTGCTCTATTGTGCATACAATCAGTATTATAAATACAGATACCTGGCCGGGAAAAAGATCAATAAAGTTTTTGGCGGGTTAGCCATCAAGTTTATAGAATTTTATAGAGGTTTTTATACAAGAATGCTGGAATTAAGCAGACGCTTTTATCCTCCTAAATCAATAAAAGAAATAGCCAGGGGAGCCGCTACGGTCCTGGATTTGGGACATCAAACGGGTGAAGGTTGGTTTCTGACGGGAGAAATGGTGGAGCTTATAACAAGCGGGGTAAAGAATATAATCTGTATGCAGCCCTTTGCATGCTTGCCCAATCATGTTACCGGAAAGGCAATGATTAAAGAAATTAAACGCTTGTATCCCGGTACCAATATAGTGGCAATAGATTACGATCCCGGCGCCAGTGAAGTGAATCAGTTAAACAGGATAAAGCTGATGATTTCTAATGCCTTTGAGAACATTAAACAAGATACCAGCCCATCTGAAGAAAAATATTATAGCCTGGCCAATTATTAGGATTTTACAGGAACTGTATTGCTGAACTGTGCATATGAATCAGCTCTATCCATGTCTCCGCAGGTTGTTGATAGCATAATATGACAGTGCTTATCAGCATTAACTCAAAGGTAATGTTATTGTAATCAAAATATGCAATTATAAGTTGAATATGGGGGGAATGTAGTGGTGAAAGTGTTGATCGTGGGAGGAGTTGCCGGGGGAGCATCTGCTGCTGCAAGGCTTCGCAGATTGGATGAAAAAGCGGAAATAGTCATGTTTGAGAGGGGAGAATTCATATCTTTTGCCAATTGCGGGCTTCCTTACTACATAGGGGACAGAATAACTAAAAGATCGGCTTTAACCCTGCAAACTCCGGAGAGATTCCGTGCCCGGTTTAATGTGGATGTAAGGAATTTTACGGAAGTTATATCAATTAATAAGAGAGAAAAAATCGTTACCGCAAAGAATTTGAAAACCGGGGAAAAATATGTTGAAACCTATGACAAATTAATTCTCTCCATGGGAGCGGAACCGATAAAACCAAATGTTAAAGGAATCTCCAGCAGCAGGGTATTTACAATCAGAAATATCCCCGACACCGAAAGAATAAAAAAGCATATCAACGAAATGGCTCCTGCAAGCGCTGTGATCGTCGGCGGCGGATATATAGGGCTTGAGATGGCGGAAAATCTGAAACTGGCCGGCTTGGATGTAACTATTGTTGAGCTTTCGGATCATCTGATTGCTCCGTTGGATATTGAAATGGCGGCGGATGTTCACAGATATATAATGGATAAGGGCATAAAACTTATTTTGTCCAACGGTGTTAAGGAGATAGAAGAGTTTGACGGAAATCTAACTGTAAAATTGAACGATGGAGAAATAATCAAAACCGATATGGCTATCATGGCCGTAGGCGTCCGTCCTGAAACTGAGCTTGCAAAAGCTGCTGGTATAAAGGTCAATGATAAGGGTTCGATTGTTGTTAATGAATATATGGAAACATCTGAAAAAGACATTTATGCTGTCGGCGATGCGGTTGAAGTTACCCACTTTGTAACGGGAGAAAAGGCGTTTATCCCCCTCGCCGGACCGGCCAACAAGCAGGGCAGAATTGCGGCGGATAATATTTGCGGCATAAGGAGCAAGTATAAAGGAACCCAGGGGAGCTCTGTTCTAAAGATATTTGATATGACGGTTGCCATGACGGGGATTAACGAGCGGACTGCTAAAGCTTTGGGGCTTAACTATGACAAGGTATATAATTACTCTGCTTCCCATGCCAGCTATTATCCCGGCGCTACGTACATGTCGATAAAAACCATATTTGAAAAGGATACCGGCAGAATATTGGGAGCCCAAATTGTAGGATTTGACGGAGTTGATAAACGCTGTGATGTGTTGGCCACTGCCATTAGGGCAGGTATGACCGGCTTTGATTTGGCAGAACTTGAACTGTGCTACGCTCCTCCCTTCTCGTCTGCTAAGGATCCAGTAAACATGGTAGGATTTGTAATCGAGAATACCTTAAGGGGTTTAGTTAAAAACTACCATTGGCACGATGTGAAAAGTCTGCCCAGGGACGGAAGCGTAATCCTCCTGGATGTTAGAACGCCGGCAGAGGTAGCCAGGGGGAGAATAGACGGCTTTATCAACATACCTTTGGAAAATTTGAGGGAGAATATTGACAAACTGGATAAATCAAAACCTGTCTACGTGCTTTGCCGCAGCGGCCAGCGAAGCTATATTGCCTGCCGTATTTTGATGGGACATGGATTTGATGCATATAATTTAAGCGGAGGATATCAGCTGTACGAATCTGTAATAAGCGACATGCAATTATTTTCCTCATGACTTATTTGTCAGTGCTGTAAAATAGTGTTTTGCCTTTATCGCCACTAACACTCCCGTAACCGCTGCTTATGATTTTGTGATATTTCACTTAATTGCTTTTGAGTTAACATATTATAACCTGCCGCAATGTATGTTATAATTATGGCATAAAAGAAAGCCGGGAGTTGTTAAGTAGAATGAAAAAACCTTTGGGAAGGGTTAAACTGATTGTTATAAGTGTGGTTTGTATAGTATGTATTATTTCATATTTGGTTATTTTCCGGCCAATGGAAAATGCCCTTAAGGATAGTAAACAGCAACTGTTTATTCGTTCAGCAGAGGCTGTTGGGTATGCTACCGAAATATTCATGGAAAATTGTATAAATGATATCCGGGCTATTTCAAACAGAACCGAGTTTAAACAGAGGATCGCTGAATACAAGGCAGGGAACATTACCCTGGATGCCGTAATGAAATATGCTAAACAGGATTATGAAGACGGATATAAAACACTGGAGGGTGCTGTCGGTGCTATAAGAATTTTTGAGGGCAACGTAATAACCAGGAAGGGTAATATCGACCCTACAAGAATGGCCTTAAATATTGAATTCCAGGATGTTACTCTGGTTATTAATCCGGATACACTATCAATATTAGTATATTCACCGATAAAAAATGGGGAAGAGATACTGGGATACGACGTAGTATTTTTTGATATAGCAGGGATATTGGAGAATGTACATCAGGGCCATATGCTCCATAAGCTGTATTCGGAAGCTGACATTGAAAGAATACTGGCGGATAATAGTTGGATCCAGCTGACAGAAAGCGAATATCTGATAGCTGGAGAGGCCGATACATTGTACATAAAACACTTAAAGAATACCGGAATTTATTTTGTCGCATCAAGCCCGAACCATGTCATATACGGGGCAATAAACACGTTATTGGGTGGCCTGATGTTTTATTTTCCCTTAATGATATTGATAACAGTATTAATTATAAACACCTTTACCTTTGGAAATATCGGACGCAAGATTGAAGGATTGGAAATTGAAAGGGACAGATATAGAAGAGAAGCGCAAATTGATGGCCTAACCAATACATATTCCAGGAACTATCTTTATGAATACCTAGAAAATAATGGATTTGATGTATTGCAATGGCCGTTGACCATTGCGATGATAGATGTAAACAATTTTAAGGCTATTAACGATACATATGGCCATCTTGTGGGAGACGGTGTTTTGCATGAAATAGCTGCGGTATTGAAGTCGTCGGTGCGCAGCAGGGATATGGTGGTGAGATTCGGAGGAGATGAGTTTGTATTGCTGTTCACAGACTGCAGCATTGAAGAAGCCGAGAAAATTCTTAGGCGCTGTGTCGAAAGGATAAGAAATATTGATAAGTTTGATTTTAATATTGATATTTCATACGGCATTGTGGAAGCGACAAATAAAGAGGAGTTATTAGCCGGAATACAACAGGCGGACATTAAGATGTACCAAATGAAGAGAGAAGCGAGACGACAAATTGATCTTAACCCGTAATTAAGGCCAACCCTTTTTGTTTTCTTGACTTTTCCATTATCTTGGGATACAATTGATGGTAGAAAAGAACAGCAGTCCTACCAGTTAATTTCAGCTCAAGAAGCTTAACAAAGACACTATTCAACATAACCATTCCATTGCGTCCATATTAGGACAACACAATTAAGATTCAGGAAATATTGCAAAAATGGTATATGACGATGTGCCGACAACTGACCCTGATAAAGGATTTGGATCGTTGTAATTGGAAGTATATTTGTGAGGATGCCACTTTAATTTTTGTAAAGGGGAAATGACAATGGAAAGCAGAGCCTTTACCGTTTCGTTAACAAAAAACCCCATGATCAGCACAAATGTAATTCCTGGCCATTTTACCACCAGCCATTTTCATACTAACTATTATGTTGATCTGGACAAGTTAAAAACAAACGTATTGGTTGCTAAAGACGTAGCAGAAGAATTAGCTTTGCCCTATTTAAAAAATACAATTGTAGATACCATCGTCTGCATAGAAGGGACTGAAGTGATCGGAGCTTATCTGGCAGAAAAGCTTATACGGGAAGGAACAGCAATGATAAATAGCGGCAGGGATATCCATGTGGTTACGCCAAAGAGCAATGTAAACAGACAATTGACATTCCAACACAATATCCAGAAAATAATATTTAACAAAAACGTAATTTTATTGGTTTCCTCCATATCCAGCGGAATAACCCTTAACAGCGCTTTGGAGTGTCTTTCCTACTATGGTGGTGTATTGGTAGGCGTTTCAGCTTTGTTTAATGCATACCCGGATAAACAGGAATATAACGTTAACTCTTTGTTTACCAGTAAGGATATTTCCGGTTATCAGCTCTTCAGCCCGGGCGAATGCACTATGTGTAAAGGGGGGCGTAAACTGGATGCGATTATTGTACATGACGGCTATATAAGGATGTAGGAAACGGTCAAACAATTCTATATATTCCGGTGCAACCCAGGGGCAGCTTGCTTTCCCCTGGGTATTTTCATATAAATCCCTCCCGGGTTTTTTATGTCTTTATATGTTTTTATCCATTGAACCCCTGCCCCTATTAAACTTACCGAGTCGGCTGTTTGACAGCATTTAAAGATATTACGTGATGCTGGTCTGATTGTTGGGGAAAAGCGAGGATATTATATGCATTATGATGTGGACCGACAAAAACTCTGGGCCCTTGCTGATAAACCTGAAGAGCCGGCTGAAATTCAAAGGAAAGTTTTCGGACCGGACGCAGAAGTTTGCCCGCAAAAAGAAACTGATAAGGCCAGGGTACATGAAGAGGTCCCTATATTGCTGCTCTGTTTCTGCCGATGGAGTATTAATAAAAGGTGGATACTGTGATATAAGAAAATAAAATAACGTTTTGAGAGGATTTTGGAAATCAATGTAGAATTTGTACGATAAATAGTTCTATTAGGATTTGTTGCTATTGAAGAAGGATTCGGAAAACCTGCTTTCGGCTGTCAGGAGGTACTTAAGTTTTGCTCTTTCATTGAAAAGGCTGTTGCATATGAATTCTGATACGCTATACTAGAATAAGAAGCAAATGTGAGGTTTCCTTTGTTACAAACAGTTTTTATCAGACGTTTATCGAGATAAGCAACGCTATTTTATGAAATATACATACATAGCTGTCGGACAACCGGACAACTATCAAAATGATCCAGAGGACATTTTATTGGGGCTAAAATGGAAGCAGTATAATTTGGCTGGAATGATAGGTTTGAAACACTATTGGAAAGGAGGGAGTGACCATTTTCAGATGACATGCCCTATCTGGCTGGGCATCATGGTTAAGTCCATGACAAAAAATCTATAAAAAGCGGTTACCGGTTAGTTTTCCAGAGATATTTCAAAACCGGATTTATGATTGAGCCTCATATTAAAGACCTGATGAATGCTTTGGAAACAGCCCATGAGATTGGAGTGCCTGCATTTCTTACAAGGCAGGTCATAGAGATTATGCAGGCTTTGAAGGTTGATGAAAAGAAAAAGGATGACCATTGCGGTATTATACAGTTCTGTGAAAATGGGTCATTATAGATAAGTGAAAAAACAGAAAGGAGTGTTATGTATGGTATTTTTCCCCGGAATAGGTAAGATTGCCTATGAAGGGCCTGAGTCTAAAAACCCTCTTGCTTTTAAGCATTACAATCCCTCCGAGACTGTTATGGGCAAAACCATGGAGGAGCATCTCAGGTTTGCAGTGGCGTATTGGCATACCTTTAAAGGGGATGGTTCTGATCCATTTGGTGACAAAAATATGATCAGGCCATGGGATAAGTACAAAGGCATGGATTTGGCCAAAGCCAGAGTGGAAGCTGCATTTGAATTCTTTGAAAAGCTGGATGTCCCATTTTTCTGCTTTCATGACAGGGATATTGCCCCTGAAGGCGATAATTTAATTGAGACCAACCAGAACCTTGATAAGATAGTGGCTATGATCAAGGATTATATGAGGACCAGCAAGGTAAAGCTGCTGTGGAACACATCAAACCTGTTTACCCATCCGCGATATGTACATGGAGCTGCCACTTCCTGCAATGCTGATGTGTTTGCTTATGGAGCAGCCCAGGTTAAAAAGAGCCTTGAAATAGCCGTTGAGTTAGGTGCTGAGAACTACGTCTTCTGGGGAGGAAGGGAAGGGTACGAGACCCTCCTCAATACTGACATGAAGTTTGAGCTGGACAATTTAGCCAGATTTTTACGTATGGCTGTGGATTATGCAAAAGAGATTGGATTTAAAGGACAGTTTTTGATTGAGCCCAAACCAAAAGAGCCAACAAAGCACCAGTATGATTTTGATGCCGCTACTACCATTGCATTTTTGCAGACATATGGATTGAAAGATTATTTCAAGCTTAACATAGAAGCCAACCATGCTACATTGGCCGGGCATACCTTCCAGCACGAGCTGAGGGTGGCCAGCATTCACGGCATGCTGGGCTCCATCGATGCCAACCAGGGCGATCTGATGCTAGGATGGGATACCGATGAATTTCCCACGGATCTGTATGTTACCACCCTGGCAATGTATGAAATATTGAAGGCCGGAGGTTTTACAACAGGCGGAATCAACTTTGACGCCAAGGTCAGAAGAGGTTCATTCGAACCCGAAGATTTATTCTACGCCCATATTATTGGTATGGACTCCTATGCCAAAGGGCTGAAGGTAGCTGCCAAGCTGATTGAGGACAGGGTGATAGATGAAATCATAGAAGAGCGCTACAGCAGTTATAAGAGCGGGATTGGCTTGGAGATTGTAAACGGTGAAGCCAACTTCCATACCCTGGAAGAATACGCATTGCAAAATCCGGTTATTATGAATTCTTCCGGCAAACAGGAAAGGATTAAAGCTTTAATAAACCAATATCTGTTCGGTTAGATATATTATTTAGCACATCATAATTGAAGCGTGTCCGGAAATGCCTTAATCACATTGAGGGTTTTGAAACCGAGTCAGATAAATCGGTGGAGAAAGTGATAAATGCAGGCAATGAACAATGTTTAAGAAGCGGGCGGTTGCCTTGTCCCTATAGGGACAGGATAACCGCCCTGTAAATTTGTACGGATATCTCCCGGCAAGTAAGTCCGGCTAAACCTCTACAGGTTATAACAGTGGTTGAGAGGCCCGCGTCCCCTGCCGATATTGAGTCCGGCTTTTATGGCCCCTGTTATATATTTCTTTGCATTTTTTACACTTTCGTATACGGTAAGGCCCAGGGCGAGGTTGCAGGCTATGGCAGAGGACAGGGTACAGCCTGTACCGTGGGTATTGGGATTGTCTATCTTTGGGGCTTCCAGCCAGAAGGCCTTTCCTTCCGTGAATAGCAGATCATCGGCGTTATCCTCTAAATGCCCTCCAGTTATAAGTATGCCACTGTTTGTCAGCTTTGAGACTTTTTCGGCTGCTCTTTGCATATCGGATCTATCCTTTATCGGGAATCCAGCCAGGTTTTCGGCTTCGGGAATATTTGGCGTTATTAGCGTAGCAAGGGGAAAGAGACGATCTAGCAATGCATCAACTGCATCGTCCTTGAGAAGCTTTCCACCGCTTGTTGAAACCATTACGGGGTCGACCACAATATTTTGTGCCTTGTATTCCCGGAGCTTTTCTGCTATAACTTCTATAATTTCCGCATTGGACACCATTCCGATTTTTGTGGCGTCGGGTCTAATATCATCAAAGATGCAGTCGAGCTGGCTACCGACGAATTCGGGTGTGGCCTCCAACACCCCGTAAACTCCGGTGGTGTTCTGGGCCGTTAAAGCAGTGATTACGCTCATGGCATACATTTTATGTGCGGTTATGGTTTTAATATCGGCCTGGATACCTGCTCCGCCGCTGCAGTCCGAGCCGGCTATGGTCAATACTTTTTTCATGGTAGCATCACCTTCTTCCAGTCATCAAAAGATTTTAGACAGATATTCGCAATTGTTTTTATTTCCTCCCAGTCTTCATGGGAGATTTTGTCATATATGGCTGTTACTGGGAAACCGGCTGCCTTAGCGCTCTTTATGGCGTGGAGTGAATCTTCGAATACCATAGTTTCGTGCTTGGGAGTGTTAAGCAGCTCAAGTGCTTTTATAAAAAACTCGGGCTCGTCCTTCCCCATACCCGCTTCCGAACATGTAAATATGAATCTAAAGTATTTGGCTACTTTTAGTCTTTCCAGCGCAGCTTTTGCCAGCTCATAATCGGTGGCGGTGGCTATACACATTTTGACGTTATTCCTGTAAAGACCATAGAGGAAAGGAATCACTGAAGCTTTAAGAGGTATTTCCCATCGGTACTGATTTTCAATCAGTTCCAGGATTTCTTTTATGATCTCATCCTGACTGCCGGGTATTGAATACTCTCGTTTGAAGTATTGGGCCGACTGTTCAAGGCTCATCGTTTTTAGGATTTCATTAATGTTCTTCGGAGGATTATGACCTTTTAGTTTTAGATACCCGGCACCTATATTATCCCAGAAAGGCATCGAATCCAACAGGGTGCCGTCAAGATCAAAGATGGCTCCTTTAAGCTTTATCATGGTTTGCAGTTCACCAGCCTGGATGCAAGCTGCCGTAGCTCCCTTACTGCGGCTGTAATGTCATTGCTGGCAAATATAGCCGATACTGCCGCAATACCGGAAATCCCGCTTCCAGCAAGCTTCATGGCATTGTCCCTGTTAATTCCGCCTATGGCCACTACCGGTATGGATACCGATTTGCAGATTTCCTTAAGGATATCAAAGGATACAGATTCGGTGTCAGGCTTGGTGGATGTGGGAAAGATGGAGCCCACTCCGATGTAATTGGCACCGTTTTTCTCTGCCTCAACGGCTTGTTCCACCGTTTGGGCCGAAACGCCCAGTATTTTATCCGGTCCAATAATTTTTCTGACCTCCCTTGCTTCCATATCTCCCTGTCCCACATGGACTCCATCGGCTCCGCAGCCCATGGCAACATCAACCCTGTCGTTAATTACAAAGGGGATTCCGTATTTAGCGGCTATACTTTTAATCTCCTTGGCAAGTTCAAGAAAGGAATGGTAGTCAAGATTTTTTTCCCGCAGTTGCAGGAAGGTTACGCCCGCTTTCAGCGCTTCCTCAACCACATCCGCAAGGGAACGACCTTTAAGCCATGTACGGTCCGTGACCGCATAGAGAAGTACGGAAGATCTATCTACTTTCAATTTTCATGCCTCCTTTCAGGGTGTTTGCATCCAATTTGCTTAGGGCGTCGATGAGGCAGGTACGAAAGGAGGCTGTACCCCCATCGGCCTTGCTCAGTTTGTCATAAGCAAGCTCTCCACTTAAACCAAAAGCACATACTGCGGCAGCGGTAGCTTCCAAGTGCCTGTGCGGGTTTGCAGCACAATAAGCGGCAATCAGTGCCGTTAACATACAGCCGGTACCGGTAATTCTTGACATCATTGGATGGCCGTTGCGGATAATGTAAGCTTTGCTTTGATCTGCAACAATATCAATAGCCCCGGTAACAGTAACTATCGATCCTATCTGCCCGCTTAGTTCTTTGACAAAGGAAATTGCTTCATCTAGGTTTTCATCGGTAACAGCATCGCTTACATCGGCGTCCACACCCTTGGTTGTTCCCCTTCCCCTTGATATGGTTTTTATTTCTGAGATGTTACCGCGGACCACGGCAAACTCAACCTCTTTCAGAAGTTTGAATGTGGTATCTGTGCGTAACGCCGATGCCCCCGCACCTACCGGGTCAAGGACTACGGGATGGGAAAGCTCGTTTGCCCTTTTGCCAGTTTTGAGCATTGTTGCAATTGTTCTTTCATTCAGAGTTCCAATATTTATAACCAGGGCGTCGCAAATTGCGGTGATCTCCACGGCATCCCTTTCGTCGTCAGCCATAATGGGCGAGCCGCCACATGCCAGAAGTACGTTTGCCACATCGTTGACAGTGACGTAGTTCGTGATGCAGTGGACTAAAGGCGTTTTCTCATGAACGTTTTTTATAATGTTTTCAAACATGGCAAAACCTCCTCAAAAGCAATAGATAAAATATTGACCTGATTATCGGCCAACTCAAGGGAATATACGTTTTTATCAGAAGCTGATTATAAATGACAGCAGAAAAAGGTGCGAAAAAATTTTTGTGAGCCGGTAAGAATGCAACAAGGAAGGGTGCAAAAATAAACGGGAAGCGCCAAAATAGGTACTTCCCACCGATTACCATTAAAAAATTTCCCTACGTTGGCATTACCCAAATCAGGTTCAAAGGGTCGAAGCTGTACTCGCTTCCTCTCAGCCTGCAACACAAGCTCCCCCATAAATATTTAATTTTCTTAAATTTTATCATAATGCCGGTCGGCTTGTCAATGATCGGGGTCTCGGACAACTTGGTCATTCAATATTTGGTGTTAACTTTACAACTGCAAAATATTGATTTAATATATGACGGTGTGGTATAATAAGAGCGAAACGAGCGCCTGTAGCTCAGAGGATAGAGTGTTCGACTCCGACTCGAAAGGTCGCAGGTTCGATTCCTGCCAGGCGCACCAGAAACCCTGCAATATCAACGTTTGCGGGGTTTTATTTTTTCCCGTGTTATATCTTGTCCTACATATTTCCCACAGTAAAAGTCTGTAAACTTATAAATTTACATAAACAGGTCATTAACCCTTTCTACCGCATCTGTCTTTTTTCAGGGATAATATGTGTGTAAATGTTTGCTGTTATCGATATACTACTATGACGTAGAAGCATTTGAACGGTTTTTATTGGAACTCCAAAGAGGCGTGGGATATAGCAATGCCCGGGTAAGGATGGTTGTCAACTTGATAAACTGATAAAATGGCCTATCAATTTTTTATTTTTTGAGCGTAAAACGTTGTATTACGCTGTTTATACGAGGTATTTTCCAATATATGTATATAAATCGCATTATCTTTCCGCAATACTGTTATTGACAAAGCTTGAAAATGTTTTGATGTGGATGGTAAAATATATAAACCGGAAAGCAGTTTATCGAGCATAAGTTGAAATACATGCAACATATCCAAATTATGGACAATTTATCAATCCATTTAGATACTGCATAATCAGCAATGGACGGAAAAACTCTCAAGTCTATCGTTGTCAAAGGAACAACCACAAAAATAAATAATAACGTATTAACATAGGACTCATTAGACATTTTTATCTTTACCTGGGTCAATGGTGTTATATTCGGATATATCAAGAGCTTTCACGGTATAAACGCTTATTGTTATTGGGTGTCTGGCTGGCTGCTGTTTAACAACCGAGGCAATTTACACACTATTTTGGACTTGACTGGAGGTGAAAGTGTATAAATGAGAAACTATTCATTTACATTTAAATTGTTTATTTCATTTTCAGTTTTGCTTGTTACAATAACAATAGTTTACATTATAGTTTACAGCAATGCGGTGATAAACAGCTCAAAAAACGAGATTGGGAAAAATTGTATAGGAAAGTTAAAGGTGGCCGAAAATACTGTAATGGAATTTAAAAATAAAATACACAAGGATATTATCGGGTTATCTGTAAACAATGCTATAAATGCTCTCGGAGAGATAAACAATCAAAATAATGACGGAAAATGGGCTCCAGATATAAGCAGCCTGTTAAGGCTTTCCGATGCGCAGAATGTCATATTACAGGCTGTCAATACCAATAACAGATACGAATCCATATACCTATATCTTGAAGATTTAGGCTATTCTCTTACTTCCAACCAGGGATTTGTTTCCAATACTGATTTAAGAGACGTGGGATGGTTGAAAAATTATAACGACTATAAAAGCAAGGGAGAGGCGTTGGGGTGGATAGATACCAGGTTACCTTACAACAATGGTGAATATGCTGATTATTTGGCTCCCAGCTGTATAATAACATACATCTATCCTCTTACTCCATACACCACCACATTGCGGGGAGCTCTGGTTGTTAACATAAAGGAAGATGTGCTTTCCAAGTTAATCAACACCAATAATGTATCCAGGGAGGGGTATATATTTATTATCAACAGCCAAGGGAATGTTATATCCCATATAGACAAACAGTATTTATGTAAAAATATTTCCCACATTGATTATGTAAACGATATAGTAAGCAGCAAAAAAAGCGAAGGATATATTATTACAAAAATAAATAACCAAAACTATCTTGTGTCATTTTATAAACCGCAAAATTATAAATCGCAGAATAATGACTGGATATATGTAGGAGTCTTTTCTCTGGAGACATTGATAAGCAATGCCAATACCATTCGAATAAATACTATATATCTTTCTATTGCTATATCAATATTGAGTATAATAATATTTTCTTTGATACTGAATAAACTGTGCAGTCCCGTGAAAAAGCTAATTCAGGATATCAAGATGAATAAAGGAATAAATGTTCTTGAAGACGGGGACGAGATAATGATCCTCAGAAAAGCATTCGAATCGCTTTCCCACCAGCTGGAAAAGAACAAAAGGCATATTATACAAAATCATTTGAATGGATTACTAAAGGGCAAACCCATACACCAAATGGTGGAAGCCGATATTGAAGAATTGAATTTTTCCCATCAACATTTTGGCTGTGTAGTGGCAACTATTGATAAATATGATGAATTTTCGAAAAAATATGAGGTTGAACACCAATACTACCTGAAGATGCTGATTTTAAACATAGCCGAGCAAGTTATTAACTCCCGATATAAATGCATAGGTGTAAATATGGATAATGGAGAAATAGCATTTTTAGTTAATGTGGATGCAAACCAGACTGATGAATTGCATCACGGGTTGGAGGAGTGTTTCGGGAAAATTCAGCATGAAATTGCAAAGGTTTTTGACTATACCATCTCTGTAGGCATGGGGAATTGCTATCAAGACTGGGGCAATATACATCTGTCATATGCAGAAGCCATGCAGGCCTTGAAAATGAAATTGATAAAGGGGCATGGCAGTATAAATGTGTGGAATAACAATGAATACAGACACGGCTATTATTATCCCACTATTCTGGAAAAGTATATGTTAAATCAGATAGAGACAAGAAATATTAGCGCCATTGTGAAAACCGTAAAGCAATTGATAAATGAAATAAAGAATAAGGACGGATTATCCAGCGATAACGTTATTCAGATTTTCAATCAGCTTGTGGGAAATACAGTTGTTAAGTACCTCATAGATAATGATATAGATATGAGCCATATTTTCGGAAGCAATTTCAATATATACAACGAGCTATCAAAAAAAGAGACACTCGATGAAATAGAACAATTGCTGATGTATGTTTACGAAACCATGATTAAATACCTGAACCGGATCAGCAGTGAAGATGATGAGAATGTTTACAGAATCATGGACTATTTGCAGAAGAACTATAATCAGGATATAGGCATACAAGATGTAGCCGATCATGTTGGCCTTAGTTATTCTTATGTAAGAAAAATATTCAAGGAAAAAACCGGTAAAAGTATAGTTGATTTTTTGAATGATATGAGAATAAATGAAGCCAAGGATTTACTGCTTCATAATGATATCAGTATAAAAGAACTCGCTATATCGTTGGGATACAACAGCGATCATACTTTTTCCAGAATATTTAAAAAGCTGGAAGGTGTAACGCCCGGTGAATACAGAAACAAGTTTAAAAGTGTATTGATCGAAGAACGCGCAGAAGCATAATTAATTTTCCTGTTAAATTGGGAATATTGGGTTTTTAATAATCAAAAATATACGTATAAAAGCAAATTTAAATGTTGAAGGTTAAGAAACAGCCATATAAACTTATATTCGGAAACAGATTTGATATCAAATCCATAAAACAGCAGTCTCGGCACAAAATGGTGCAGAGCATTTATTGAATATTATATATTTAATTTGTTGAAAGGAGAATATGGCTGATGCGCGATACGTCCGTTGGCATAACATCCCGTTCCATGAACGATGTAAGGGCTGATAAAATGCGCAAATTCATGGCATATATGCGGCAACACTATATGCTCTATATTTTCCTGATACTTCCCATTGCTTATTTTATAATATTTAAGTATGTACCCATGTATGGTGTATCCATCGCCTTTAAGGATTACAATATGTTCGATGGCATATGGCGCAGCCCGTGGAACAATTTTGCCACATTTAAAGAGATATTCGGTATGAAAGAATTCTACAGGGCTGTGAGAAATACATTTATCTTGAATTCATTGGATTTGCTTGCCGGTTTTCCCGCTCCAATAATACTTGCAATAATTCTGAGCGAGTTAAAAAGTAAAACCTACAGAAGAATATCCCAGACCATTTTATATCTTCCCCACTTTTTGTCGTGGATTGTCATAGGAAGCCTGGCGATACAGCTTTTTTCGACACAATCCGGCCTGGTCAATATACTTCTTGAAAGGATGGGATTCGAGCCAATCAATTTTTTGACCGTGAAAAGTTCATGGCTAGTAACCTATGTAATGTTTGGTGTATGGCAAAGCGCCGGTTGGAATGCAATTATTTACCTAGCAGCAATATCAGGAATAAATCCAGAATTATATGAGGCAGCAACAGTAGATGGAGCTGGTAGATTGAGAAAAATTTGGCATATTACGCTGCCCTGCATTAAACCGACAATTATCATACTTTTGATCCTCTATGTTGGAAGAATCGCCCAAATCGGCTTTGATCGGCCATATGCCATGGGTAATCATCTGGTAAATGAGATTTCCGATGTCATAAGCACATTTGTATACAGAGTGGGTTTGCGTTCGGGAAGATTTTCGGCTGCTACCGCAGTGGGCTTTTTCCAGTCAGTGGTGGGTATGGTGTTTCTTCTGATTGCCAATTATGTTGCCAGTAAATTCGGCGAACAGGGTATATGGTAAGATAACAGCAGCAGGCTGACATTAGGAAAGAATGGTGCTGCGTTTATGGGAACAGACTGTATGGCAGGAGGTTAACCTCAATGAATACCGGTGTAAAAAGTAAAATTTTTGACGCAATATTGTATTTTATTGTTTTTATTGCAGTATTGGCGTGCATTGTGCCTATGCTTCACGTAGCAGCAATTTCGTTAAGTTCGAATAATGCGATACTTTCGAAGAAAGTTTATATATGGCCGGTGCAACTTAACCTTGATTCATACAAAGTGGTATTTATGGATCGAAGTATGGTAAGATCCCTCTTGTTTACTATAGTGCTAACAATAGTGCATACAATTTCATGTATGATTATGACGATACTGGCGGCGTACCCTCTTTCAAAAAAGGAATTAAAAGGAAGGAATTTCTTTCTTCTGCTCATAGTAATAACAATGTACTTTAGCGGTGGAATGATACCCGATTATATATTGATAAAGAGTTTAAACTTGCTCAACAATTTCTGGGCACTGGTTTTGCCCGGTTTAATCAGCGCATTCAACATGATAGTTCTCAAAACTTTTTTCACCAATATGCCGGAGAGCCTTGAGGAATCGGCTTTAATTGATGGCGCTTCTTATCTTACAATACTGGTCAGAATAGTATTGCCTTTGTCCACGCCGGTTCTGGCCACTCTGAGCTTGTTTTATGCAGTAGGGCGATGGAATTATTTTATGGATTCCCTGCTGTATATAACTGATTCCAGACTTTATCCGATTCAGTTAAAGCTGTATCAGATCGTCTATAACAATATGCAACTTGAAATATCGACCATCGAGGGAGGATTATCATCAAACCTCTTACCCGAGAGTTTAAAAGCGGCTTCTGTAATGTTCGCCACGGTTCCCATACTCCTCGTATATCCTTGGCTGCAGAAATATTTCATATCAGGTATTATGATCGGTGCCATAAAAGAATAAGTTTATTAACTTTCTATAAAATAAAAAAATAAAAATATGGAG